>BNJS01002097.1_pt1 | contig 135861 bp, 166 predicted proteins | sample 8540461 | NCBI WGS metagenome assembly BNJS01 (sample SAMD00202454, study PRJDB9452) | human saliva metagenome | isolation source: human saliva | place: Japan
AAAAGGCCTATTGGTACGGATAATATAGTCTCGATTGACAATCGCCGCGCACTGGCCAAGAAGATGGCAGTGATATTCAGCACAAGCGATGGATATATTCCCAAGTAGTTTGAGCTGGTGCTTGTCCGAAAGCGTATGAGCACCTTCAGGCGAGGATTCTGTTCGTCCTGCATGCAAAAGGATTTGGCTTGGGGAACACCCTAACACTCTGCTTTGAGATAATTCTCATGAAGACAGGCAGCCTTTTCGCCTTCGGCAAGGGCTTCTGCTTCGGAGACACACTGGGACAGGGTTTTTCGGTCAGTTGCTGAAAATAGGCTTAACTAGTCATACCAAGGGGAACTCATTGAACACCCACTTGAGGGATTTCCGGATTCTCCTTGCAGCCTGTAGAGAAGTAAGATATTATAGGTATCCTACCACTATTGCGGTGGGATAAGGAGAGAGAATGTAGGGTGAGTTGCTTCCACGGATACTCCAGTCCGTGAAGATAAGTTCTGGTCGTGTAGCTGACCCGTTCTATAGCTTCTTTCTAAATTATCTGTAGGAGATACTGACTCCACTGGAGATAGCGCGCTCCCACACGAGCGGTGATATTCTTCCAGATGTTTTATCATCCTCTATGATAATGTACTTAAAGACCGATCTATAATTGATAGATCTTCAACCGTGGCGATCGCCATGTCCGTGATATTTAGGTGTCGTCTTTATTCTTTTTCAGTCATACTGATGGTAATCGCATCTCAAAATCGCTTGTCGAGAATCTTGAGGATACGCTCTATATTCTTCAGCCCTGTTCCATGGCGCTGCACACCCGCCATTTTCTTGGAAGCCGGCCACGCCAATCCCAGTCGTCTGCGATGCTAATTCGCATATTGGGGTTCCTAGAAGGCAATACGCAGCTGGTCGGGCGGTTCGGCATGACGTCGCAGCCATGGAGGAGCGAGCTCTCCACAATCACCCGAACAATCCCCATCAGGTCAGGCGATAATCGGGAGGATCGCAAAATTCTTCACCTGTACCTCCAGGTCTGCAGGAAGATCTCCTTCTGAATAGCGATGGTGTCAGTGAGTTTCCATTCCTGCCTCGAAAGGGAATAAAAGGTGTTTTATCCTGCGTCATAGCGGTGCATAATCGAAATATTCTCCCTATATGCGAGAGGACTCGCTCAGCATGAGGATTATCACAGAGTTCTGCCTCTATAAACTGTTAAGCGCATTGAGCATAAAATGAGGACGGAACTGGTTACCCAAATTTCTATAGTGGAGCAAGGCGGTTATTCTCTTGTCCTGCCTATCCATACGCATATTATGAAGCAAATACGTACACCCGTAAGAATAGGTAAGGAGTATAATCAGCAGCCAGGAAGAAAGTATCCTGCCAGAAGTATTTGCGAATGTGGCGATCGGACACTTCATATTGGCATAGGGTCCCATCTGTCTGGCATACTATCTGCAGACATAGTTGCCAGTGGAGAGATTCTGGTATCGGTATTCGGTATTGATAGAGATAGCCCTTGGTCGATGACATCATCACTATTCTCGTGCAGTAGAAGTATATCTCACATAGCGAGGTTATCCCCGCTTTGGTACTGCACTCGTATATCAAAAGAACTTCCTCGCCAGCTCAAAACAATAGGGCATCGGCACGGGAGTCATAGTCTTTTTCCTGCATTGATCGTCAGTGGCAGGGCTCCATCGGATAATCTGTGTAGAGAGCCACTCGCGATATTCCACTGAAAGAGCATACTGGAGGAAGCAAACCAGATATAATCAATTACCAGAATCTCGGCTTTGGCCACACACAGGTATGTCTCTATGGGTGATTGCAAGCCCATGGCATAGATTCAGGTAGCGCACTACTCTTCCCCTTGTAGAAATCCGAGAGCGAGAGAGCATACGATACGGTTGGAGCCCCACGATGAGAGGCAATCCTTCTGCCACTGATGTTGAAAAGACAATGGGCGGCATTCCTGTCAGCAGTGGATGATTGACTATTTGAAATTAGTCGGATCCAGCTGTTTAGTCCCCTTTGGGCACCCACCGATAGAGCTCCTCGGTACCGGAACCAAAGCGTACCAAAAGAATCCTTTCTTAGAATCGTATAGCCTCGAATAGGCGGCGTTTGTTTTTATCAAAAGAGTGTTTGTGCCTTTATCTTTTCGGGGATATAGCGAGACACCGTCGCATGGAGATCACCGCTGGGAATCCTCCAGCAATGCCCCGACAGTGATTCTGAGCAAGCCTCCTGTCGGGTGACACGCCCGCCAAGGAGTGCGTATCTCCAGATGTTCCAGTGCCTCGTGTGCCAAGCCATTACCCTGTGCCAGGTATAGGTCGGCCAGAGGAAAGAAAATTGAAGTTGGAACAACGTAATACTCACCATATTGGGTAAGTAGTAGGCGATTGGAAAAGATAGATACCCTCTGTTGGGTATTGAGGAGCACCTCTGCCTGCGCTGAAGGCACTATTGCCAAACTGTAAGTTTCCTCAAGCGCCTCTATCTTGGGCGGGAGTCCACTACGGAGAATCCTCCACTATAGCTTCCCGGCCCATATGCCCCTGAGAAGGAGTCTGACGATGGAGAGCAGTCCATCACTATTGGTTTTGTGTAAAGTTCTGATAGCACTCTAAGGTAGGCAAAAGACGTTGGAACCGATTCCCTCCCGCCACTATATAAGCTAGGCGAGAATCCTCCGAATAAGCTTCCTTGTATGTGCAGCGGATTTTCATCGCTGTGGTCACCCATCACTGAGAGTATGCTGTTTTTCCAAAATCGTAGAGCGTAAGCACCCATACTATCGTTGTAGAGGTAGTAGCGTCCTTTCGTTTCTGCTCTCTCCTTTATTGGCGGGTAATATGCGCTGTTGCCTTCGTGTATAATTGTAGCGGAAAAGCCCCCAGACTTCAGGCCTAGTAAAATAAACAAAAATCACTTAGGAGAAACGCTATGGTATGAGGAAAGAGCTCAGGAAAGTCAGTGATCATGGCTGCTCAAGTGGGATCTAGAGGTCGCTTTCCCTCTGGAGAGAATACAGGGTAAGGAACACTATTGACAGGAAGAATATAGATAGGATCTTGGTTCTGCTCCACCTTCTTGGAAGAATCTTACCATCATAGCTCATGAGCTTATATACCTTTTTCTGAAGAAGAGAATAGGGTAAAATAGATTGTCTTATCAATAAGAATAAAGTGGCATACTCACCATGGGGGAAGCTTATTTCTCCAGTTTGAACTGCGAATTCTGCATAGATAGCCTTGGGAAAACCATAAAATAGCTGTCTCAAAAGCTCATATCTCTTCTGGAAGATCCCTGGCACTTTGCTCTAAAGAGCAGCTCAATCCACTGTATTGCGCAGGGCATAGGCCATCCTCCTCCGGAGAAAAAGAGCACCTCATCCGGCACTTGCTTGTGGGTGGCTGGTTCACACTGGGAAGAAGTCCTTATTGATATTATAGCGTGTGTACTGCAGCGGCCCTCATGTTCCACTGCGGAAGTGACGAGAGGACACGTGAACAGAGAGTACTAAGCAGAGAGTAGTAAGCAGTGAACCATTCCTCTCAGAGTGATGCTTTGAGTGAAGTATGATTAGGATAGTAGGGCGACTCTTGGGACAATCAAAAGGCTTTAGGCAAAACCATTTTAAGGGCTTGAGGAAAGGTATGAGCTAATCTTCATCTTTTAGGAGTTAGCTATAAACTGTAGACAAGGGCTACTCTATGCAAAGATAATGATCCAAGTAAATCTATAAAATTTATATTTTATTCTTAACAAAGGTTAATTATAAATCAAAAGTACGTTAATAATAGTTAGAAATTAGTTGTCGTAAATTTGTTTTTAGGTGGCAAAAGGTACAATATAATTAACGTGAGTTCGACTTAGCAACAATTCTTTTCATGTCAATAATATCCTCCTGTAAGTTAATAGAAGGCTTTTTGTCAAAGAAAGAATAAGCTATAAGTCCTGATAATAAGTTAGTTGTAAAAATTTTCAAAGGAACGATGTCTTGTATGTTCTATTTGGCAAATGTTTTTAAGTTCATCATTTACTGTTTCTATCAGAGCTCGTTTTCTGAGGGCAATTTTATCTTGTAAAAAGCATTAAACTATTCTTCATATTTTTCTTGATTTTTAGTGATTAAATGCACTCCATCAACAAATAATTTTCGAATGAGATCTTTACTGATATATCCTTTGTCTCATAGAGCTTACCAAAGATTCTCTTATGTAAATCCATATCATTCAATGGTTTGATTATCAACATTGCTAGTGTTATTATAAAATCAAGTATCTCACCTCTATCATTAATGATTATATGTATTACAAAACCATAGAACCAACCTAAGAACATTGACCTGAGCAATTCCACAAAGACTTTGTGTTGTTTTTCTCTCTTAATGTAGCAAGATCTTAAAGGCGTTGAGTCAATATATGATATGCCTGTACATTTCCCTAAAACAACATGTTTTTCAGAATATAGCTAAATGCATAATTACCTTTTTGTAGTTCAACAAAAGCGTTTATAGGCGACTGTTTCAGGAGCTCTTTTTCATATGTTCTTGTACATAGTATATATAAAAATGCTTCAAGTTTTTATAACCTGCTGAATGAAAGAGTATTAATATCATCATTACTTCACTATCAGAAATTGATTTGTTCTCGTCTTTTTCCATTATCTTGTTTTGATAGATGGAGCGGATACCACTTCATTAAAATTCTTGCAAAATTCGTCTATTACAAAGAAAATTTCGAGTAATTTTGTCACTTGATAACATAAGGGATATTTTTAGTTAATTATTTGATTTTCCAGGCTATGATTACTAAAATATCCCTTTCTTCTGAAAAAGTAACTTTCTTATGTCGAACTCACGTAATTAATGATTAATAGACAATGATTAATTGATTATCTGATAATTCTTACCTTTGTACTCTCATTTTTAATAATAAAACTTATGGGTATTATTGCAACACTTATTATTGAGCCATCGCAGGATGGCTGGGAGGCACATCTCTACAAAGGTAGTGGATTAGGCCTTATTGGGAATATCATTGTAGGTATTCTTGGAAGTGGCGTTGGTATTGGCTTTTTAGAAAGTGTGCTTCATATCTCTTGGAGAAGGATGGATTGGTGCTATCTTGACAGGAGCTATTGGTGCTATTGTTATATTATTCGTGATAAATCTGGTATCTAAAAAGAAGTAATAAAACAAAAGAAAGAGCTAGTATTTAAAAATGGAAAAATGTAGTCATTGGAACTTAGTTACAAAAATCCATTTACAAAGAAAACCCCGAAAATTATTTCTAGGATTTTTCTAGATGTTTCTTTTTAGAACTATCTTTTGCATTAGCTGTCCAGATCTTTCCATCTTTATTAGTATAGAACATGGTCAATCGAAGAGGCATCAATTTTAATGTATTGTACACCTTCTTTGAAATCGATGTTAACCAACGTGTTATCGCCTTCTTTTTGAAGCTAACACCTTTTTAGGTCTTCAATACCATCTGAAAAACGAAATATAATCATTCCCTGTTTTTACAACTGTTACAGCACCATTGGTCTGCAGCTTTTTTGTCTTGACCATTTGTGTAAGAAATTTTACCTTTGTAGGTTCCTACAAAAGATCATTGTCTGCTGGGTCATCTTTCTTGCTACAAGAAATAGACGAAAATGCTACTAGTGATATACAAATCAAAGTAACTAAAGTGAATAACTTTTTCATGTCTGATAAAATTTAAAAATGTTTCTATTAATATTTACTGAATTATTTTTAGCCTCTCATAGAAGCTATCTCTAATAGACTAATGATATCTTCCGATTTATCCTTCGATTCGGCTAAAAGATTATCTACCTTTTCTTCTAAAGATCCTTTTTGAGTTCTGATGTTTTCTCGCAAATTTTTAGTAAGACTTTCTACTTGTTCTTTCAATTCATCGACTTTATCAGTTATAGAATCTTTTATTTTACGTGTGTTTTTCCTTTGTCTGGGGCAAAAGAATCCCAAACCTACCCTACAGCGGTTCCAGCTGCTAAGCCTAATAATGTGTTTGCTATCTTTGACATAACTTAAAATTTAAAAATTAATTTTATATTTTGCTCTAGACGAGCATTTAAATTTATATGAAGGTACGAATTAAAAATAATAAAAACAATTTTTATATAATTTATTTAACAAAAAAAGATAGAGAAATAACATTTTTACACTATGATTTATAATTTCTTCTACAAATTAGCTCGAAAAAGCATTTATATAATTCTATTATATATAAAGAATATTGTTGAATGATTTCAAAACATATAAAAATTCTTTTCAAAATGAAAATTTTAGCCCCTGAAATAGCCTCTCTATCAATAGAAGAAACGGGCTAAAAGACTCAACTTTTCTCTGCTCTCTGTTCACTGCTCTCTGTTCACTGTTCACTCACTCTTTGTGCGCTGATAACGATGATATATATTATGGCAGAAAACCTACACCTATGAAAACCTATAAAGAACTGATGGACAATCTATTAAAAGAAGGAAAAACCTCAGGAGAAGATCAATCCGAGTTCATGGTATCCTCACTAAGCTTAACCGTCAGCGTATCAAGCGCTTGAGACAACACCTTGGAGCTCACGGCTGAGCAGACTGCTTTTGCCAACCTTATAGGAGAGCAGTCTTGGGTGGTTATCTCCGAATGTTGGTGTGCGGATGCAGCACAGATCCCACCCGTGATTGCCAAGGTAGCCGAGGCAAATCCCGCATATTCACCTTTCGATAGTCCTCCGCGATGAGGAATCCCGAGCTGATGAACCAATCACCTTACCAATGGTGGCAAGGCTATTCCTATCCTTATCATCTCGGACAAGGCTACCGGAAAAGTATTACATGTATGGGGACTCGCCCTCCCAAAACCGCTACCGCCATGGTAAAGCTCACAAAAGAGCATGGCAAGCTCTCCCCTGAGTTCAAGGAAGACCTCCAGAAGTGGTACAACCAAGACAAGGGACAAAGTATTATCCAAGACCTTATCTCTTTTTCCTAATGAAGACTTACTCTCCTGCCAAACGAATGGCTGCCTCTTCCGCCTCTTACTCCATGGTAGGCGTTCCACACAAGCGCTTTTTCCAGAAGGAGATAGCACAGGTTCTGGCACCCTAAGAGCCCTATCACCACGAGAGCTGGCACCCCTGATGGACATTTCCCCATCGTATAGCCGAGCAGAGCTGGCAATACCACCAGAGATCTCCTACCCCTGAATGAAAAGAACGCCAAAGAGGCTCTCTTTGCCTATAGGGGCGATGTATATGACGGAGTTGGATGCTGATACTCTCTCAAGCGAAGAGAAAGTACTGTGGCTACAAGATCGATTGCGCATTCTCTCTGGACTCTATGGGATCGTAAGACCCTTAGACCTGATTGCACCATACCGCCCTCGAGATGGGCACCAAGCTCCCGGTAGCGGGAAAGGCTACCCTGTACGAGTTCTGGGAAGAGAAGCTCACCCAAGCCCTCAAGAACGAACTTGAAAAGGACGAACCTGTGGTGAACCTCGCCAGCGACCAGTACACCAAGGTGATCAACCGCAAGAAACTACCTGTGTCTGTGGTAGATATTGTCTTTAAGAACTGGAAGGGCGATACACTCAAAACTATTGTCCTATACACCGCGCGCCCGTGGGCTGATGGTACGCTATATAGCCCAAGAGCGAGTGATCTACTCTCGAGCAGCTCAAGGGCTTCCAAAAAGGAGGCTATCACTTCTCAGAGGAACTTTCTCATGAGAACGAATTGGTGTTCGTAGGAGGATAAGGGCAACAAAATATTTACATAGATCTCACCTTGATTTATAGAAAAATGTTGTTATACGAAAAATTTCAAGAAAGTAAGGGCGTCACTACCGATACCCGCAAGGAACTGAAGGACACTCTTTTTCTGCCTTCAGGGGGAAAGACTGACGGCAATACCTTTGTTCCCTTAGCCCTCGAGAAAGGCGCTAAGTGGGTCGTTACCAGCGATCCTCAATGGAGCTCAGAGCCTAAGGCTATCGTGGTGAAGGACACCCTATGAGGCGCTCAAGAGTTGGCGACTTATCACCGCCAAAAATTGGGCACTCCCATCATTGCCCTGACAGGAAGCAATGGAAAAACTACTACCAAAGAGCTCATCTACAGTGTGCTCAACCAATCTTTTAACGCTCTCAAGACAGAAGGAACCTGAACAACCACTTAGGTGTGCCCTTACCCTGCTGCGCCTAACACCTGAAACAGATATTGCCATCGTGAGATGGGCGCCAATCACCCTGGGGAAATAGCCTGACTCTGCCAGATAGCCGATCCAGATTTCGGTTATATCACCAACTTCGGCCGTGCTCACTTGAGGATCTGGTCCTTTCGAGGGGTAGTTCGTGCCAAAGTGAGCTATACCAATACCTGAAGAAAGACAATAAGTGTATTTTCTTTTTCCCAGGACAACTCTTTTGCAGCGAGAACTGCTGAGGAGTACGAGCACCTATTCGTTTTTCACTCGAGGGCAGAGAGGGCGCCAACCTCCAGCTAAGCCTCCCAAAGAGTATCCCCACCGTCACCCTTGAGTGGGCAGGCAGGAGTTCTCCAGCGCTCTGATAGGCAATTACAATGCCACCAATATAGCCGCAGCTATGTGTATAGGGCGCTACTTCAAGCTCAGTGCTGAGGCGATTCGCCGAGTGTGGAGGTATATACCCACCAACAACCGCTCCCAGTTTGTCTGAAAAGACTGGGGCAATAGGGTACTGATGGATGCCTACAATGCCAACCCCAGCAGCATGCACGCTGCTATAGAGGCTTTCCAAGCCCTCCCCTCTGCACATAAAGTGCTCATTCTGGGGGATATGAAGGAATTGGGGGCTTACAGTGAGAGAGAACACCAACAGTTAGTTACCGATATAGCCACCTACCCATGGACGGCCGTACTACTCATAGGAGAGAGTTTCAAGCGGACACAGACTGACTTCCTAAGTTTGCCTCCCCAGCAGAAGCCAATAGCTACTTAGCGGCACATCCTTTTTCTGATACCCTTTTCCTTGTCAAAGGCTCTCGCTCTATGACACTGGAGAAGATAGAAATATAACCCCATGAAGATACTACTCTTGTCCGATACTCATAGCTATATAGACGAAGCCATTCTCCAGCATGCTCTTTGGGCAGATGAGGGTATGGCATGCTGGGGATTTTGGCTCCTTGCGGTAGCCGAGCAGCTACAGGCGGTAAAACCACTTCAGGGGTGTCTATGGCATATAGATGGAACCGAGATACGCGCTCTTTTTCCTGAGCGACAGCTGAATGTGAGGGGCATGGGTGGCCATGATTCATATAGGCGGCTACCCTCCCACTATGCCAAGGGCATTCCCCAATGGCTCGTGCAGGAGAAACCAAAAGATATTTATCGCGGCCATTCGCATATCCTAAAGGTCATCTATGACAAGAAATACGAGCTGCTACACTGAACCCTGGGGCTATTGGCAAATATGGCGCCCAAAAAGAGCCGTACTATGCTGCGCTTTGAGATTACTGAGGGAATATCTCCCATATGGAAGTAGTCGAATATGACAAGTGACCAGCCTCTATTCTGGCATTAGAAAGTCCTTTGGGAGAGCAGAGGAAAAGGTAAAAATTTTTTACAGCTAAAAATTTCCATAGTCTTAAAAGATGTACCTTTGCACTTTGAAGCGTGAAGAATAGCTACTCATTTTGCTTTTTAACTATTGATTTGCATCATTAATCATTAATAATTATTACCTTTGCCAAAAATAAAAATTATGAGTGCCATCAGATTACAAGCAATAGTTCAAGAGGCTGGATATTCCTTACATAGAGAGATTCTTAAAAGGAATAGCAACTGATATAATTTTGAGGAAGAGGAAGTATTTCAGCATCCTTACCCCCTGAAGATATTGAAAAAATATAGCTATATCAAAGGAGCAAGGAAAAGTTGGGTATGGTAACAAAGAATGAAGATGTTTTCAATCAAATTAGAGAACTAAGGAAAGAAAATGGAAATAGTTTTGGACAGACAAAGCTCTGGAAAATTTGAAAGAAAATCTTGAATTTTTGGGACACCCATAATGAAACTCCCTCCTATTCTGACAAAATATTATTTTGAGATTGAAAAACTGACCTATGAGCTTTCCAACAATCCTTTGTACTTAGGTAGATACAATGAAAAACTTAATCTCTAGTAAGACCCATTCTCAAAGGAAGATTTCTGATATTTTTGAAAGTTAGAAACAAAAATGGGAAGATTTTATAGAAATTCAGTATTTCAGAAACTCAAAACAGCAACCTCTATAAGTAAATACAATCCCTGCTGGGTTGTATTCCATAACTTACAAGGAGCCTGAGTAACCTTATAAATTAAAAAGCGTCTCTACACAATGAATTGTCTTAGAGAGTTAGTGAGCAACATTTTTATTGATTTGTATTATTTCTATTACCTAATTTTACCTAATTACTAAAAATGAGTTTAGAATCAAAGATAATGGAAGCGCTTAAGGAGGCGATGAAGGCAAAGGATACTATTGCCTTGGAGTCCTTACGTGCTGTAAAAATCAGCTATCCTTTAGCCAAAACAGAGGCTGCAGGGGATACCCTCTCAGCAGAAGAGGAAATAAAACTCTTACAACGCTTGGTAAAGCAGCGCAAGGAGAGTGCTGAGCTCTACCAAAAACAAGGCAGAGAGGACTTGGCTACTCCGGAGCTAGCACAAGCGAAATCATCGCTAAGTTTCTTCCTGAGCAGCTCTCCGAAGAAGCTGTGGAGACCACCATACATGCCCATTGTAGCTCGCTTGGGAGCTTCGTCCATGAAAGACATGGGCAAGGTCATGGGTGAGGCAGAACAAGGAACTCGCCAGGGCAAGGGCCGATGGCAAGCTCATCGCTACTGTAGTGAAGCGTGTACTATCATAAAATATAAATATTTCTACTAAAAGGCCGCATAGTTCAACTGGATAGAATATCAGATTTCGGCTCTGAGGGTTAGGGTTCGAATCCTCTTGCGAGTCACTATAAGGTAACGCGATTTTAATCTCTGCGTTACCTTATATTTTTCTCAATCATTTCCCTCTTTTTATTATATAAATCACTGACTGATAAGTATATAAATAAAAATCCCCTTACACTAAGTTTGTCTAAAAATATTTTGGGAATATGATAATTAATTAGTACTTTTGCACTTTGTGTTGGAGTTTTTAATTTTTCTAATTATCAATAGATTACAATTTCTAATAGCCTAAGATAGAACGATATCTTCACAAGCCCAAAGACATGTTACGTAACTGTTCACCCTTATACCTTTATCATACTCTCCTTCCTCGCCCTAATCATGGTGGGCACCCTGCTGTTGTCCTTACCATTTGCTCATGTGAGAGTGGAGGTGGTTTTACCTACTTCGAGGCTCTCTTTACAGCGACTTCAGCGGTGACCGTCACAGGGCTTACTGTCTGTGATGTACACAGCACTTTTTCTATATACGGGGAAAGTAATAGTACTCTTGCTCATACAGTTAGGCGGATTAGGAATCCTCACCCCTATCCTCGGTGATTATACTGCTCATCACCAAGAAAAATCAGCTTTTATACCAAGCGCTTGGTCTCGGAGGGGCTCAACCACGAGGCCAAGATAGACCTATATTCGCATATCAAGAAGGTTGTCTTCGTTGTGCTACTTATCGAGGCCATAGGAGCGGCACTACTCTTTTTGTCTTTGTGGGACAATATCCGTGGTACAAAGCTCTTTATTATAGCATATTTCACTCAGTATCTGCATTTTGCAATGCCGGTATCTCTCTGTTTCCTAATAGCTTGGAGGGGTATACTATGCATTGGGGCATGAATATCATCATCTCCCTATTGGTTATCTTCGGAGGCTTAGGTTTTACAGCCATTATTGAGCTCTACGAATACCTCATAGGCAAGAGGCGGAAGATCAGTGTTAATTCAAGTTTTCCACCCTAATCACCTTACTTCTCTTGGGTGTGGGTACTTTCTTATTTTTCATTTTAGAATACCGCTATACAGGGGAGCTAACGGATGGGAGTGTTCAGCAGCGTCTTTTGGTAAGTTTTTCCATTCGGCGTCCCTACGCACGGCGGGGTTCAGCACGATATCTTTAGTAGGTATCTCAGGGGCTACAGCATTGTTGTGCATGCTACTGATGTTCATAGGTGCTTTGCCCAACTCCACCGGGAGTGGTATCAAGACAACAACCTTTGGGATTCTCTATCTTGGGGTACGCACCTCCCTACTGAACAAGCGGTATATAGAATACTCTAAAAGGCGTATCTCCTGGCAGTTGTTCAATAAGGCATCAACCTTGGTATTTATCGCCTCCTCCCTATATTATGATAATGGCAATCCTGATGATGTATTTTGATAGGGATAAGGAACCTATCAAGGTACTCTTCGAACTGATGTCGGCTTTTCTCGACCTGTGGCCTTTCGATGGGGCTTACCTCGTGGCTGAGTACTCCCTCGCAGGTGATCCTGCTCATTACCATGTTCTTAGGCAGGGTGGGACCTCGACCATTGTCTTGGCTTTTCTCCGAGAACGCAATGTAGGCAAATACAAATATCCTAAGGAAAACATATTAATCGGATAAACGTATGAAGAAGAATTTTTAGTGATTGGATTGGGAGAGTTTGGCAAGTCCGTTGCCAAGACCCTATATAAGAACAAAGCTACCGTGATGGCGATAGACCTCGAACGAGGAACTTATCAAGCAGGCGCTTAACGAAGGTATCCTGGACGAAGCGGTGATTCTGGACGCTACAGACGAGATTGCTCTGAAGAATGTAGTCAAGGACGATTTCGACATGGCTTTTGTCAGTGTCGGGGACAATATACAAGCAAGTATTCTTATCACCCTACACCTGAAGGAGTTAGGATTGATCTATTATCTGCAAGGCGGTAAACCATACCCAAGGAAAGTATTGGAGAAGATCAGGGCTACTCAAGTGGTCTTCCCAGAGGAGGTATGGGAGAAAAATCGCCTATTCCATGCTCCACCCCACCATCATTGAGTACTTCAAGTTCTCGGAGGATTATTTTTATCTCGGAGGTAAAGATCCCCAAGAGCTATGTAGGCAAGTCACTGATGGAGCTGAACTGCGACACAAGTATGAGATCAACATCCTTGCGGTAAAGCATTCCGATGGCAAGATGAACGTGACCCCCGACCCTAATGTACGCCTAAGTCAGGACGACCTGCTGATCGTCTTAGCCCGAGAGAATACTATTGGGAAAATCATGTAAGAGAGTAGTCATCCGTAGAGATGCCATTTATTGCGTCTTAACGAATTAGATGCTACAAAAATTAAACCCTTTGATTCACATTATTAGCTGTCACCTCTTCCCTGTTTTTAAGGATCTACATTGTAGGAGAGTATTACAGGGCGGAAAAGCGCTGTGGAGTAGAAACTCTGTTCTAAGCGGGAGGATATAGTCCTTGACCACGGGCAAAGGTACTTTAGGGGCTATCTTGAGCAAGATATGCTTGATATACTCATTGCGAATACGCGAGATAGGGGAAACTCTGCCCCTGAGTACTTCCACGTGATAGGCAGCAAGCCCTGTACGCAAGCCGTCGGCAAACCACTGTCCGGCCTGGATTGATACGCTCAAGCTCCCTATGGCGGAAGGAGATACGTATCAGGCGATAGTAGGGAGGGTAATGGAAATCATGCCGTTCAGCCAGTTGTGTGGTTATCATTCCCATATAGTCGCCCTCCTTGACCCTTTGTAGGGTCTCTTGAAAAGGGTTATAGGTCTGTATGAGTACCTGCCCCTGCCCCTTGCGACCGGCACGGCCTGCTATATGGCTTAGCAGCTGGAAGGCGCGTTCGCTCGCGCGAAAGTCCGGCTGATGGAGGAACAAATCGGCATTCATCACCCCAACCAATCCCTACCTGGGAAAGTCCAGTCCCTTGCTCACCATCTGTGTGCCGACAAGGATATCCGTTTCTCCCCGCTCGAAGCGGTGGATAATCTTCTCGAACCCATATTTCCCCTTGGTGGTATCCATATCCATACGCTCTATACGTGCCTTAGGGAAAAACTGTAGCAGCTCTTCCTCTACCTTCTCGGTACCCAGTCCTTTTTGTCTTGAGGGAACTATGCTCACCACAAGCAGGGCAGCTCATAGGAGTAGGAATGGTATACCCACAGTAGTGGCAGCGCAATTGGCTCTGCAATTGGTGATAGGTGAGGGAGACATCACAGTTGGGACACTGTGGAATCGTATCACATTTGTCGCATTGTAGATAGGGCGCATAGCCACGGCGATTTTGTAGGAGAATCACTTGTCTATGCTGGGCGAGTGTCTGCTCGATAGCCGCCAGAAGTGTATCGGAGAAGTGTCCTTGGGTTTCCTTTTTCTTGGTTTTCTCCTTGAGATCTACCAACTCGATCGTGGGGGCTTGTATCCCCGTATAGCGCTCAAGGAGCTGTACAAAACCGTACTTTCCCGCTTGGGCATTGGCATAGCTCTCCGCCGAAGGTGTGGCCGAGCCTAAGAGTGTTTTTGCCCCGTGTAAGTGTGCCAACATCAGTGCGGTATCCCTTACCTGAAATCGTGGAGGTGTCTGTTCCTGCTTATAGGAAAGATCGTGTTCCTCATCGACGATGATCAGTCCCAAATCGTGGAAAGGCAAGCAGACAGCCGCCCTTACTGAGCACAAACTGTGCCTTGGGTTTATTGGCCAAGACATTGTTCCACACCTCGACCCGCTCATGGGAAGAGTATTTGCCATGATAGACACTCATTTTGTCCCCGAAGAAATGTTCCAAGCGGTTCATCAGCTGTACACTGGAGACCTACTTGGAACCAAGTAGAGGACATTTTTCCCTGAGCAGTGTTTGCTCTATGAGCTGGCTATAAAGGAGCGTTTTCCCGAAGCTGCCACCCCTGTAGTAGTACTGTATTTTTCTGAGCGAATTGCTCCTGTACCTCTTCTAAGGCCTTTTGCTGGGCAGGAGTGAGCTCCCCATGTATCGCTATCGAGGCAAAGAGACCCTATCCACTGCCTCGGTATACACCTCCAAGATTCCTCCACTATCAGTACAGAAGCACTTACTTCAGCCTTCTCCAAGAGCTGTTGCAGGGTGATGCTTGTCTGTTTCTGAGAGCGCTAAGGCCACAAAAAGCCCAGAGGAGCTTTTTCCTGCCTTTGGAGGTAAAGGTATCGCCCTCCAAAAGGGCATTGAGCGCATTCCTATCCTCATAGGCAGGGGACAAGCGTAGGTATTTCTCTATCTTGGGTTGGTATTTCTCAAAAATCTTTTCACTTAGGCGAATGGCATCCTTCTCGAGTAATGACTTAGCACCCCAATGGGGTTTTTCTTCTGGAGCACCTTCCCTACTTCCCTTGGTGGTCAGTGCAGAGGCCTGCCCCAGCGCCTCGTAGACCAAGAATTCCTCATCGGAGAGAGTGGCGACAGTGATTGGCGTAGAGGTCTTCTCCACTATGGTTTCACTCTCTAAGAGCAAGGAAGAAGGCATGCCCATCTTGAGCACTTCGCCGAAGGTGGAGAGGTAGTAGGTACTTATCCATGAGAAGAGTTGTAGCTGTCTGTAAGAGAGCATGGGCTGCTCATCGAGAATGAACTCAATGGGCTTGGTAGGATAGGGACGGTTTGTACTGATGTCACGGATGACCACCCCTGTATATATTTTGGCTTTTGCCAAAGGCACCACCACGCGCATTCCTGCCCTGAGGAAATCCGCTTGTTCGGGATTGACCTCATAGGTAAAGGCTAGCGTAGGGGTAGCGGAAGGGCTACATCGGTATAGTACATAGGCGGCAGGGGTTAGGCTTTTTGCTCGTTCCAGTAATAACTATCCGGATAGATACGCTCGCCGAAAATTGCAGTTCCACCCTTACGATGGTAGCTCCTTCGGCAATGGCAACTTCCAAGTCGCCGCTCATCCCATGGAGAGTTCGTGGGGACTGTACATCGGGGAGGTTCAGGGCAAAGATCTGTTGTTGGATGCTCTTGAGTAGCTGGAAGCACTTGCGCACCTTGTCCTCTTCCGCACTGAAAAAGGCCACTGGTCATCAGCCCACGGATATGGAGGGTAGGGCAGCTGTGCCACTTGCTGGGTAAGCGCTAAGGCCCTCCTCAGGAGCCACACCGAACTTACTCTCTTCGCCAGAGGTATTCACTTGTATAAATACGTCCATCTCTCTTCCTACCTGAGAGAGCTTTTTGGTGGAGTTTCTCAGCTAAATCGTATAGCGATCAAAGACTCGACACAGCTAACGTCATACTTGAGGATATCCTTGATCTTATTGGTCTGTAGGTGTCCTATGAAGTGGTTGGTATGCGGGGTCGCCTTGAGCGCCTCGTATTTTTTCTTTGAGTTCCTGCACCTTATTTTTCCGCAATAAAAGGTGTAGCCGGCAGCAAGTGCCTGCTGGATGCGCTCAGGAGTAACAGTCTTAGTAGCCAGTAGGAGCTTGACCTCCTTAGGGTCGCGGCCAGCAGCCCTGACAAGCCTTATCGATACGTGCTTGTACGTGCTGAAGGTTGTGTAGAATAGTGTCCATTTTTAAGGAATTTTAAAGGATTCTTAGGGTTGCAGGAAGTAAGGGGTTTTAGCCCTAAGTTCTGAAAAGCTAATAAATAGTTACAAGCTGTGGAGCCCTCTGTCCTGAAAACCCAAAAAGCAGAGGCAAATATACAATTTTTAATTGTTAATTGTCAAAGACTAATTATTAATTATTAAAGCAGTGAGTGGTTGTCATTAATCATTGATTATTTATCATTAATCATTGATTATTAAAAATATTTTTGTATATTTGCGCTTTAAAAATAACCTTATCATTTATGGATACAAATTATAATTCTGGTTACAACAGAGGTAACTATGAGAGTCATTATCAAAGGGATAATGAATTAGTTGCTTATTCTACAAGTAGTGAGAGAGCGGCATTCTACCGCAAGACCTACACCATGTAGCCTTGGCTATTTTGGCGTTTATCCTCGTGGAAACGGCTTTGTTGCACTTGGTTCCAGTGGGGCTTATCGAGGCGATGTTCGGCGGAAGATTTATTTGGCTTTTTGATCATAGGCGGATTCTGGTTGGGATCTGTCATGGCTGCCAAATGGTCTCATTCGCTCAATAAAGAATACCCAGTACTTAGGCTTGGGATTCTATGTGCTTGTTTGAGTCAATCATCTTCCTTCCGTTGATCTATATAGCGTTGGCTTACGTAGGTACAGAAGTGCTTTGGCAAGCAGCGATTATCACCCTTTCGCTTTTTGCAGGCTTACTGCTGTGGTTTTTCATGACACGTTTGGACTTTTTCTTTCCTTAGAAGTGTGCTTATCATAGGCGGTTTTCTCTCCTTAGGGCTTATCGTAGCTGGTGCTCTCTTTGGGTTTGAGCTTGGTCTTTGGTTTTCTATAGGAATGGTGGTATTGGCCGCCGGAGGTATTCTGTATGAGACTTATGCTATCAAAAATGAATACACTACCGACCAATATGTAGGTGCCGCCCTACAACTATTTGCCTCTATGTCAGCTTCTATTCTGGTATGTACTAGGATTCTCCTTTCAAGAAAAGAACTAAGTCTGAGATAACATAATAACAAAACAGGCAAGAGAGTCATATCTCCTGCCTGTTTGCTGTTTTCTAAGACAATATAAATTAAAAATCTACGAATTAAGACGCAATTTATTGCATCTCTACTACAGGGTCGCTCTGCCAATACTCTTTGGTCTCTATATCCATAAGGGTCCCCACAGTAGGCCCGCCCCTGTATCGAGGTTCCTATATGGTGGCGACACATAGGCTGGACTGAGCCATAGTTAAGAGGTGGAGTATGCCCTATATAGATTTCCTTGTATAGGGTAAGTCGCTTAGGGGTAATATGGATCAGAGAGAGACATATCTTCAGGGTAGCAAGGGCTAATTCCCATAAGGTTCTGTCCCAATAGAAATTTTTCCTGAAAAACTCATTGCACCACCCTCCCTATCTGTAAAGCCTGCATGGAAAAAGGCGATTTTGCGCATCCAAAAAGGTAGTTCCTCAGTGACTGGAGGAAGTCGATATGCGGCTGTTTGTCGTCCTTGGTATAGTCCTATACGCCTCTTCGGTAGCCTTGCCCCTCATGAGAACGCCAGAGGGACGAGGTTTGCCCAGAGAAAATCACAACACAAAGGTATCGTGGTTGCCCTGAGGTAGATCACCCGATGGGTGTCTTGTAGGGCGATAAGGTGATCGAGTACCTTGAGGGTATGGATGCCCCTATCGGAATAGTCGCCCAAGAAAATAAGTTGGTCGTCGGGGGTTACCTTAGCCCGCTCCATCACCTGAAGCAGAGGGTAATAAAGCTCCCATGTATATCGCCAATAACAAGTGTACGCATCAATTGTTAATTGTTACATTATTAATTATCAATAAGTTTATTAGCTCGTGGCTAATTAGCCAATGATATCCCTTTTTCTTTACAGAAGTTTTGTACCTTCTCGGACATAAGAATAGCGGTGCCATCTATCGTCTTTAGATTAGGGAACTGGCGGATATCCTCTTCTGTAAGAAATTCAATATCAAAAGTCATCGCTCTCTCCATCCCAAAAAGGGGTATCAGTTGTGCATAGATCTCATTGCCTCCATCAAAGTGCAATTCTGTCATCAAAGGGCCAAAGAAGCGGGAATTAGCAGAGTCCTGAAACCATTTCTTTACCTTGGGAATGATTTCAATGTAATAGTCCTCAGAGGTCTATGTCACGCTTGGTATAGTTTTTCACAGAAATCATATACATCGAAACTTAGGTTTTAGCACCTCTTGGACACCATGAGCTCCTGTATAACAGCCAATTTAAAATTAAAGTTCTTAAACTGCACACATTTTTCCTCTAACAGAGGAATTGCCCACTTGTTGGGGTCTTTTTCCTTACTTGGATAAGCCTCATCAGGGACATAGCTCACCTCATAATCACGAAAAAGGCATCGTTTCCTGTGCTACCGCCCCGCTATCTGCCTTCTTAGAAAGGTCTTCAAGCGCCTCACTTAGCTTTTCAGTATAGATACAGCTGACATTCCAACTATCTAAGGCTATATCCATTCCAAACGAATTCATACTTTGCTCCTTGGAGATATAGGACAAAGGAGATTTTCCTGCTATGGTAAAAGCTTCCCGTAAAGAGTCCCTTTAGGGTCGGAAGGGCAAAAGTAATCAAAGGTAACCATACTTTGCCACTGCTTATCATCTACCATCCCTAAAGGCTAGGGTGGATAGCGTTCCATCTTTTTCTCAGAGGCATACACTCCCCAAGCTATCCCACAGATACATAGCCTTATAGAAGAATCCTTATCAGGCATAGAGTGATGCGAGGTTTGCCGAAAGACTTCTGTAAGGCGAGACACAGAGAACTCTAACAAAAGTTCGTTATTGATAAGCAGCCCTGAATCGCTCACATCTATATCGAGTTGTTTTTATTATTGAGCTGAAAAGATTCTTTATGTTCATAATTATTCAGATACAATTCTCATACTTAACCTTGACCCAAAAATATCCCTTTTCTTTTAGTAAAAGACAGTACCATTGTCCGTTGATCTTAAAAGGCTTTTTAAGCATCTTTAGTGTATTTTTTCTCGACAGCTCTTCCACAGGAAATACTGGTATAGCAAAGGTGCTCTCCCCCTGAGGGCTTGTGTATCTTTGTCTAGGCGTTGCATCTTCAATCCACTGAAAAAGCCATCGTAATACTCATAGAAAAGCCACAAGATTATCCTCTTCCTGCTCCATGATTCGGGTATCATAGATATTATCCAAAGAAGAGATACTATGCTTTTGGGAAGGGGAGGCTATGGTATAGAAGTCAAAGGTATCATTGGCATCCATATCTCCATAATACTGCTTATCTCCCCAGCTTAGATAAGTAGTAGCCCACTTAAAGTCCTCTCCCAAAAGTTTTTTTTCAAGGAGCTTGGTAGCATTACATTTTAGAGAATAGACCCCTTTTTCTGTTTTCATCAGAAATACAAACTTATCTGTCGCTCCTGTGGCAATATATCCCCTATGATACTCTAGCTGCTTGGGATTCCCGAGTAAAGGATTTAGTGCTAGTTTCCCCTCTACCTTACCTGTTTGGGTATTGAGGGTCATCACCCAGTACTCATTTGTCTCTCTTTTTTGAATAAGCATATACATACACTCAGGAGTGGTATAGGTCTGTACCATCTCATAGTTTGATCTCCTGATAAGAGGCTTTACGATAGGATTTGTTAGGCTCAGGCACTACATCGTAGGAGGCCATCTGCTGGTAAAAGAGGGAGCCGTTCTCTTTTTTAGGAGCGTATTTTGCCCAGACAAAACGGGAATTAAGCGTATATAGCATATCCCCTGAGCATAAATAGCCTCAAAATCAGTAGCATCAGGCTGTTCTTTCGAATAGATTTGTCCATTGGTTACTTTGTCATTTTGGGGATCAAAAGATCAATGAGGCTCTTGTCCGTACTCGAGGATTTTATGTAGATGCTATATACTTTATGCGTCTCCTTGTCTCAAAAGCATAAAAGTCTACCTCCCGTCCATATTTTTCTAAACGTTTTTACAGGCATGAGGGAAGAGGAGAGTAGGATAAGGGAGTTTTTGGAACTGTTGCCACCATTGTCTCCAATCTTCTTGGGTGAGGCTCGTAAGGCAAAGGGATTATATCTGCTAGAAAAACGGCTTTAGTGAGCTCAATTTTTCTTTGGCTAAGGTACTCATTAGCTCTTGTTCCTTAAACTTCGTGATTCCTCCTGTCGGATTTCCTTGGTTGTCCCTCCGTCCCAACACATCTCAGCTATGATAGTAACCTTTTTGCGTGGAGGATAACGCTTCTATCCACTGGGGAATATCCGAAAGTCATCACTATTCTTAATCTCTCGATGATAGATAGGCTTTCCTTTTTGATTTTTCCATAGGAGATAGAGATAGTCTCTGGATAAGAAAGGGTTATTTTTCTTTTCCCTGCTCATCGGTATAGAAGGCTTTTTGGTATAGTAAGAGATCAGGAGCATTCGGAATCAGGAGTATCTCAAAGAGATAGGGATATCATACTTATAGGCAATTTTCGTCGCTCAAAAAGAGAGGTACCAACAAGATATGAGAAGTCTCCAACCTCTTAGCATCAGAGGGGCTAGCTTAAGAAAATAGGCTCTATCCTCAGGGAGATATACATTGCCCTTTTCTAAGATAAAGAGTGCTTTTGAGATATTGTTATAGAGGTGAAGCGAGACGTATTCCTGCTTGAACTCGCCTGTAACTACAGTACCTTGTGCCAAAAGCAGCACAGAGAGGAAGAAAAAAAGAACTAAGGATACATGTTCTCATACTGATTATTAATTAGTGATTACTATTCCTTGCTATGTCTTCAAATAAGTGAGTACAAAGATAATGAAAAATTCCCCTAACTTCGTAGAGGTTGGGGGTTTCTAGAAGGAGAGGAAAGATTACTTTTTCTTCTATTTTTCTAAGATAAAAAGTGGTAAGTAGTCTCAAAAGGGTTTATCAACTTCTATCTCTATAGAATCAAAGCTGACGCCCTAATGGTTTAAGCTCTTTTCAAGTTTTTCTTTCCATTATTATCTCCAGAATATCTATCTGCAAAAATAGTTTCTTTATTAAGCCATTTTTCTTCATACTGTTCTCTTTTTCTCTTTATTCCCATTACAAACTATTGAGATTAAGTAATCACTCTTTTCTTTCTTCAAAAGTACTTTTTAAGAGACTGCTTTTCTCTATTTGAGGATCCTTAGGAAAATGATACTTGAACTCTATAAGTATTTCCTCTTTTGGAGATCTTTTTACAAGGGCTAGGTCTATACGAATATTTTTATTGGGATCTTTCCGATACTCTGCAATAGCTCTTTCATCTGCTTTGCATTTTTGATTAAAGAACTCAACTAATAAGTCTCTGATATGGAGTTCTTGTTTTAGGTTAAAAAAATTGTCATTGAGTTCAGCTAATTGTACTCTAAACTCATCTGAACGAATGATTTCTAATAGTTTTTAAACATTTTAGTCATATTTAGTTAGTTACTCGCCTACTCTAAAGGTTTTCAGCTTCCCCTACTTGATTTTTTGAAAGCAAAATACTACAGATATCCTATTTTTAGCTCGAAATCCGAACAAAAATCAAGAGAAGAATGGCTGACAAAGATACGAATTTATTTTTTATACTAATGCCCTTTTACTACATTTATTTTTATAGCCAATCATATTTACAACACATTACTCTTCCAATACTTTACATTCTTTCCTCACTATAAGACAGGGTTCCCCTCCATAATAAAAAATGGTTTCCCACTCTCCATTGCTAGAGTAAGTACGTACATGCTTTCGTTCCTCATACCCATGATGTTCACATAGCAAACAAGAAAAATATTTTCATCGTAAGGATTATAAGATATATTCCCCCTATAACTAGGCTCTTTGAATACTCAATATCTCTGCAAACGATGACTTCTTTGTACCCCTTATCATCTATTTGGGTACGTTCTACTTTGCCCTCAAAATATTTGTAGTATACCGTTTCTTCTTGATGAAAACTTCGATAATGTTTGTATTCAAAAGATTGTTTTTGGATTATTCTCCCTTGTTCATCGAAAAATAGGATATCTTTTGATCCATCGAAATAATAATGGATTTCCTGTTTGCAGATCGTCCCATCTTTGTAGGAATTGATATACACTTCCCTCCTGTTTTTCTTTTTCCTCCTCCTCATCAAAAGAAATTAAGTTGTATTTTTGTTCCCTTTCTCATCATACTGATAGAAGTTTTCCATCCAACCATTCCCTCTCGATAGGTTTCTATTCCCTTTAATTTACCTTTCTGGTTATAGGTATATTCATACCATTCCTTAGTTTCTCCATCTTCGATATAAGCTATTATATTGCCTCTTGTATCCATATAACCACTCTTGGACGAGATCCCGAAACATTTGTATCAATCACTTTACTAAGTTGTCCGTTTTCATTGTATAAAAGTTGGCGAGTATAGGGAAGCTGACCTGAAATGGTAGCTGTCCACTCCATTGGCTGGTGGTTTTTCATTATACTTAAATGTAATGAGTATATCCCTGCTTCATAACTTGTAACAAGTCCCTTTTTATTATAAATAGTTATCAGACGCTCATATCCACTACAATTCCGAATATTTTCAAAGAGCTTAAAGAGGTTCTGTCTTTTCTTCAAAAGAAGTTTCGATAATTCAAACTCATCAGTATACTTTCATATTGGCTAATAAATATACAAATCGTTTTAGAGGTAACCGATATATTTCTTTCAAATTCACCAAAAATGAATACTGTTGTCTTCACCTATTATGACAGCATATTCTTTATAAGAAGTTTCTACTTTCTTTCTTGCATAGAAGGCATTAGGGTTCCATTATAGGAATCTCTGGGATATCACGAGAATCAATTCTCTATCTTTTATTTTTCATTGTCGTCTGTAAATTCTGTTTTTACAAGAGGAGGTTGCCTCTGGAGCAACCTCCTAAGTTGTTTTACCGCGTCTTACCCAAGATATTCCTCCGTTTTTAGAACAGTACAAACCCTTATCGGTTTGTGCTAAGATTTCCTGACCGGAGACTACCAAGTCTTGAAAAGTTTGGCTACCCGTGTAGGACCCACCCAAGAAATACCATTATTCTTGAGACTTCGATTTTCTTCGCGTTGTTAGGGCAAATACGAATCACTTCGTTTTTAAAAGTTACCATTAAACTCATAAATATTGTGTTTAAAATATCGCCTACTCTGAAAGGTTTTCGGCTTCCCCTATATTTTTACTATTTTTTTGGTGAATGAAGCTTTTTCTGTAATTCTAATATACCATTAGGATATAAGTTTATAAAGCAAACATCTCCGTAGGATATGATATGTAATTCTTTTTGTAGTCGCCTTAGTAATGCTATCTTTGGTACCTTTTGATTGTCCGTCCCAAAAGGCAAATACCATCGGCGTTTTTCAATGATTTGAGTGTTGCACAAGGGTAGCCCCACGTCCGTATTTTTGGTAATCAGGCTTGAAAACCAAGAGCGGAATGTCCATCTCAGCAGCAAATTGTGCTGCAAGGGTATCGGCACCTTTAGCTCCCCGATACAATGTTTTCAGGTACTCCATATATGAAATGTACCTTGAAAGTCTTTTCTTTCAATAGGGTATAATCGCTGAAATCGCGTCCCCCAACAATGGCTATATTCATATCATTTATTTTTATGGTGCAAAGGTCTTTACTTATCGCGCCAAAACTTGTCGCTCTGAGAAAAAAAGTTTTTATCTTTGCATTAAATGAGCTTAGTCAATAACTTTCTCAGGCACCGTTTTCTTATAGAACGCCTACAGCACTGCCCCTCATTCGTTGAGGATTTTTGAAGATGATTTAGCCTATAGTGGAGAATATACAGAAGTAAAGCCTTTTAGCAAACGTACTCTACAGCGGGATATAAAAAGATATTAGAGATATCTATCATATTGACATTCAATACAACAAATCCATTAAGAAATATGAAATTGTGGAGGATAATGACCTCTGTGCTCAGAATCTGAAGCATTCGATGTGTTCAGAGCCCTGCAAAAACCATAGGAATCTCTCCAAACTGTGCTCGACCATCGCTTCCCAAGGATACTCCCCTCAGCAGTTTACCCAGCACCTCTCTACTGTTGCAGGCTATCAAGCAAAAAAGCAGCTGCATTGCACTACTACAAGTTTGGGGAGCAGGGAGGTACAAGTACGCACTATTGAACCTTATGTTGCTAAAGGAGTCCGAACACAGATGGTATGTACTGGCGATGAATGGAGAGCGCTTAAGTGTTTGGTCTTGACCGTATGAGCTCTATTGAGGACAAGGATATTAAGCGTATGCTATCCCCACCTCGGGGGATTGAACGTTTCTTTGATGATAGTTTTTGGAGTGTGGGTGGATAACGACCGCACCAAAGCCGAGAAGGTCGTCCTCTCCTTCAGAGAAACGAAAGGTTCTTTTTACGCGCCAATCCCTGCCGAATACCTCAGAGCCATGCCACTGCACCGCTCCAGAGTCTTTCTCGAAAATCCCCACTGAAATTATCCTCTCCCTACAGATCAAGATCACCTGACTTTATAAAAGAAATCCTTTCCTGGATCACATGTGAAAGTTTCTCCCTGAGCATCTTGCCAAGCATATCTACAGGAGATAAAAATACCCTTTTTATGTATGCAATTGAATAAAAATTCGTAACTGTATGCTGCCTTTTTTAAGAGTGAGGCTTTTAAGTTTGTTTATATTAACTATCAATCTATTTTATAATGAGTACAAGCATTAGAGAATTAGAGACCCAAAGAGTATGGAATCGCTTTTGCGGACATCAACGGTGCCACGTCCCTCCAAAAAGCAAAAATCACTGCCTTCATGGTGGATTTTCAGTAAGAAATTAGGCCTAGAGACTACTTCCGATGCTATAGAAATGTGATTATCCGAAAACCTGCTACCGCTGGTTTGGAAAAACACAATCATTCTACAATACACTTGGATATGGTATGTCAGAGAACAATGACACTGTATTCGACTTCGATACGCAAGGAATAGAAACCTATAGATGGCGACTGGGTATGTGCCAAAGGTACTACTCTAAGGGGCAGACAATGGTCTGGGTGTAGCTGCCATCATAGCCATCCTTGAGAGCAAGACCATCGCACACCCTGCCAGAAGCGCTCTTCACCACGACGAAGAGACAGGTATGACAGGAGCTAAAGAGCTCAGCCCCTAAAGCTCTTACAGGAGGATCCTCCTAAACCTAGATACAGAAGAGTGACGAGATAATCATAGGCTGTGCTGGTGCAGTGGACGTTTCCGCTTACCACGACTATACAGAAGAGCTACTCCTGGTGGAGTGGTAGCTACCAACTTAGCGTAACCGGCCTGATGGGGAGGTCACAGTGGACAGAATATCCATATGGGGCGCTGTAATGCTAACAAAGTTATGAACCGCCTATTACTCGGTCCAATATAGAAAAATGGCTTACGCATCAGCCAATTGCATGGTGGAGGTTTGCGCAATGCTATTCCTCGTGAGAGTGAAGCTCTTGTAGTGGTTCCTGCTGAGCACAAAGCTGCTTTTGAAAAAGAATTTACTGAAAATGCTGCTCTTATCAAGAAAGAACTACACCCAGTAGAAGCAGATCTTTCTATCACCTTCAAGGAAGTAGCTGCTCCTAGCAAAAGTAATGGATGTGAGTCACAACTGCCTTTGTTCGTACTGTGGCTGCCGCTCACTCTAGCGTATATGCTATGAGCCGTAGAGGGCTTTGGTAGAAGCGAGCAACAACCTTGCGAATGTAAAAAGTGAAAACAGTAAAATCGCTATCTTGTGTATGACTCGTTCTTCTGTGGACAGCAGCAAACGCTGATTTGGCTACTAGCTACAAGCCGCTTTCGAATTGGCTGGATACCGGTAGAATTCTCTGGATCCTATCCTGCATGGGAGCCTAATGCCGATTCTCCTATCTTGCATGTGCTCACAGATATATATGAACGCTTATTCCAAGAGGAAACCAAAGTAGCTGCGATCCACGCTGGTTGGAATGCGGTCTTCTGGGAGAGCACTTCTCACATATCGATATGATCAGCTTCGGACCTACCATCCCTCGGGAGCACACTCTCCTATCGAAGAGTATGTATCTCCTCTGTACAGAAATTCTGGAGAATATCTGTTGGAAATCCTAAAAATACTCCTAACAAATAATCAATGATTAATGGTTAATGATTAACGATTAATGGTTAATGGATTCGAGACGTAATAAGTTGCGTCTCTACTCTGACGCTGACTAAAGACCAACCCCTGATTGGCGTAGTTTTCTGTAGAGCGCAATTTATTGCGCTTTTATTATTGCACCCTATTAATTAGGAAAATACGATCATGATCATTGAAAAATTGAAAATTGATCATTGATCATTTGAAAATTGCTCATTAACAATTGCCAATCAACAATTAACAATTAATCATTGACAATCACATGCGTATCTTTGCCCAATGAATATGAAAGGAAAAAGTACTTGCTTTTTATCGCGTTCTTTTCGTTTGCTTTTTCGAGCTGTGGTGAATACCAAAAAGGCTTTAAAATCAGACGATTACGAACTAAAACTACAAAGTTGCCAAAGCGCTCTATGATAAGGAGACTACAATCGTAGTATGCGACTTTGGGAGAAGGTGGTGGGCTACTATATCGGTCGTCCCCAAGGAGAAGACCTTTGTACATGTATGCCGATGATTTCTATAAGCGAAAGAAATATCTATTGGCAGTGGGTATCAGTATGAGCGATTTCAAAGAATTATCCCCGTAGTGAAAAGGCTGAAGAAGTCTTGTTCCTGCAGGAAGTGTAATTCTTGAGTCTCGTACAGCTTAGATCAGGATGCTACCTACAAAGCTCTCGACCAGCTACAAGAGTATATTGATAGATCACCCCAATGGTGCCTATCTCAGAGAAGCTGAACAATATGGTCTTGGAACTACTGAACAAGCTTCAACACAAGAGTTTTTGAGATTGCCAAAGGATATGACGATTCGCGACTATCAGGCCGCAATCAAGTCCTTTGACAACTTCTTGGTAGAGAGACCCTGGTTCTACTTTCCGCGAAGAAGCGATGTACCGCCTACACTCTGCCTAAGTGAACTGGCCAAAAACAGTATCAAGAGTAGGAAAAACAACGCTTTGAGGGAAGCCAAAAACTATTACGAACTATTCTCACGTACCTACCCCTAGAGTCCAACTTTATGACAAAGGCAAACAGAATGTATCAAGATATTTTAAAGAAAATAAGTGAATTATGATAAATTTGAAACGCATAGATGCACCACACAGCTACTACCTATGACAAAAACAAAGATAGATGCTCAGACTAGGGAACATCTATGAAGCTATTTCCATCATAGCGAGCGTCTTCACGATCAATGCAGAGATTAAGCACGAGTGGAAGAAAAATTCGAGGAATTCCACTAATAATGATAGTTTTAGAAGAAGTTTTTGAGAACAAGGAACAGATAGAAGTCCCAAGTTCTACGAAAAACTTCCTAAGCTTTCAGCATGTGCTGTAAAAGGAATGGCTGATGGGAGATATATTATCGTTATACAGATGAGAAAACAATCATGAATATTCTTCCCTCGCTTAAGGAGATACTTATAGGAGTCTGTGGCGGTACGGTTGCCCAAGCTCAGCACCTCATACGCTCTGCTTGTCAAAAGAACAGGCGTAGTTAAGGTTAATATGACTCAAGCTGCCCATGATTTTTGTGACACTGCATGACACTCTTTCAGTCTCGAAGAGAAGGTATACACTCGATTTCAAGACAAGTGACGCGCGTGGAACAGCCATGTGGAGCTTGCCCAGTGGGCGAGATGTAATGCTCATCGCCCGCAGCCACTGCCAATACCTAGCCAAGATGGCTACAGGAGGCTGTGACAACTTGCTTTTTGGCCACCTACCTCTCGGCCAAGTGTCCTGTCTTCTTCTTCCTGCGATGGACTTGATATGCGAGCACCCCACCACCCAGCGATATCGACCTCTTTGACCTCTGGCAATCATCTGATACCCAGAGCAGTGAGAGTTAGCCAGCGGTCTGCTGGGCAAGGGGCGCTGGCGGAGACCCGAGACGATAGCAAGAGCCCTTTCTGAGTTTTCTGAAAGAAAAGCACTTTTCCCAAGGATCCTTGATTACCGCTGGACCTACCATGAAATGATAGACCCCGTCCGCTTTATAGGTAATTTTCTTCAGGCAAGATGGGAGTAGCTTTGGCGAATGTCGCCACCAGTATGGGAGCCGAAGTGACTTTTTGGTCTTAGGTCCTACCCCTCCCCATGAGATGATCCTCGTGTAAGGGTGGTCTCTGTAGTGAGTGCTGCTCAGATGTATAGAGGCTACCACTACTGCCTTTACCCATGCCGATATTGCCTCATATTGGCGGCGGCTGTATTGACTCTGCTCTCAAGAGCAAGCCCCCGAGAAGATCAAGAAAACCGATACACACTACTCAACTCTCACCAAGACACAAGATATCTTGGCGTCCTTAGGCAAGGTAAGCAACAGCTCTTGGTGGATCTGCCTGGAGACAGAGAATGAACTGGAGAATGCCTGAGGTGAGCTCGTTCGTAAGAACTTAGATGCTATCGTGCTTAATTCGCTTAGAGACAAGGCTGGATTCTTGGCGATACTAACCAGGTGACCTTTATCACCGCACAAGGTAAAGAAACCTTCCCCACAGTCCGAGACTCCCATCGCTGAGGAGATCCTCAAGGCTATCCTATAAGCAACTCTTGAGAGAGATCAAGAAATACTCTAGAAATTTTATCCTTATGAGAAAACTTATCTTACTCTGCTTGCTTATATTCAGCTGACATGGAAATGCGCAAGAGCTTTCCTGCCGGTGACTGTCAATACCCATGCGTATCAACCGAACCAACCAGCGGGCTTTTGTGAAACAGCACAGCGTGCCCTACAGGAATTTGTCAATAAAAACCCAATGGACGGATATCAAAGCCGAGAGAGAATGAGCGTATCAACTGCTCTTTTGTGCTGACCTCTTCCTCCTATGAGAATAAGCAACTTCAAGGCTGACCTACAGGTACAGGCTTCCCGCTCTGTATGGCAGCACCCCACCCCCACCGCTGCTGAACTCACCAAGAGAAAGATATCACTTTTTCCTTATTTGGAAAAACGAACCGATCTACTTCAACCCCATACTTTCACCAATCTCTCCTCTATCATCGCTTCATGTACCCAGATTATCATCAGGCTGATGCTGATACCTTTCTCAACGAGGAAACCCTACTTTGAACAAGCGCGCAGTGGTGCTCAATGCCCAAAGCAGTTCCAGATAGTGCTTGGCAACAAAACTGGTTCCAACAATCACATGCAATGGTCTACCCTTGGCTGAGGACTTGTCGCTCACAAGGCTTTGTCACCCACCATCAGTCGGATTAACCTCATGGCTCAGGATATACAGTGTGAAAAACCAAACGGTGCGCCCTTGCATGAGCCAGATCAACAACAGCCGTATCAACCCGCTTTGTCTCTCAACCTCTTTCGATGCCAAGGCTGACGAAACTCACAACTACTCTCAGGCGGGAAACCCTTGGACAAGAAGGAAGAAGCACATGTAGATGCTCAAGCCCTTCCCGCGTACTCAAGAATGGATCAGATAGAAGTGGTCAAGCATGAAAACATTTTATTTATCCTATCTATATTCTGTGCGAGGGGGTCTTTCTCATGCCTTTGCTTTTATAATGGTAAGCGAACCTCCTATAGGCTACTGAGAAAAGTAAGAAAGCAGACATTGTGCTCTTTGGGGAATATCACAACAATGGCTGGCCCATTGCCAGAGGTACCACCAAAGACCTCTGTGTTCGCGGATATTAGGAGCGAAATGTTCGAGAGGACACCAGATGCCTCGATGGCTACCTTGAGGGAACTATTGACCAAAAGGATTGGACACCCTGGCTCACCTATGGAAGAAACTATAAGACTGATTACAAGCCTGGGTGGATTTGGCAAAAAGAGAAAACCCCTATTAGAATGACAAACATCTCGGAAATATGCCAACTCTTTGTATAAGAAAGGATTACAGGCTCTTGACACGCTCCTCGCGTGAGCAAAAATGGACAGTATCACTCCCTTTCCCTAGGATGGCAAATCCCTCCCAGACGAGAAGATGAAGAAGATGGCACGCCACAACTCCGAGAATCTTCCCTATGGCACAGGCTATCGAGACTACTATGGCCGAACCACAGAGACACACTCACAAGAAAGGGAGTCTGTTTCCACCTGAATGGGAGCATCTATTCGGACTTCTTTCAGGGTATCATATGGTATCTCGTAAGCAAACCCTAATCTCATGATACTCACTATCAGCACTCTAAACACAAATCCAGCCTATCTATCCTCAGAGGCTTATGGGACAAAGCGACTTTATTTTAGTGGTAATGAGGATTGCAGTTATTAATCATTACATTATCCATACTTTACATATTTTACAACAAATCAAAGAAGTTCTCATGAAAAGACTTTTACTCATGTCATTCCTTTTTGGCTGCATAGCCTGCGAGAAGAAAAGCCCCAGTACAGCAGCGGCAGAAACGCCACAAGAGACTCAGAAAAAGCCGCACCAACGCGACCTACTCTAACTAGTAGATACACCTACTCAAGAAAAAGTGCAGCAAGCCCTTATCGCTGCAGGGATATCTGAGGCTCACGTGCTGCTTTCTTGAGAGTGTTGCCCCTCTTCAACCAGACAGCAGGAGCGAAGGCAAACCTTGTTCCAGAGGGTAGCCTATGCTATCGATAGCCTACTGCCTAAGTATGACGAGGTGGCTATACAAACGACGGACTGGATGAGCAAATACCCAGCCTTTTCAGGGTATAACTGTCGCTTGACTTCCTTTACCCTTTTGCTGACTTGATCTCCTTCCACTGGAAAAATTCGACAAAAAGCAGAAGACGAGGTACTCTTTATAGATCGTGAGTCCAGCACGCCCCTAAAAGCTCTTTTACTCCAGCCGAGGGAAAACGACTTCGCGCTCTTCACCGAAGTGCCTACCAATAAAGGATATAAAACCTCCATTTGCAAAGCGGATGCAGCATGGCAAGCGTGGTATTGCCTGCCGCTAATGATCCCTACAAAAGCATCCCTATCCTGTTTCCTCTCAGCTCACCCCTGAGGAAAATGATAATCTTGTAGGCTCATGGGAGTACTCCTCCTTCGAAGGAAACTTCTTTATCTGAAAACTCGCCTTCAAGAACCTTACCAAGCTATCCTCTTTGCCAACGCACCGAGCTGGCGATTGCCTGATGAACCGCTGCGATGTGGAATGGGAACAACCCAGCAATTCCTTTTATCATGGAGAACGACTCCGATGAAGTTATCGCTTCAATCCCTATAGTGGGCGAATAGCAGTCGCCTCTCTTTGCAATTCGCGCCTCCCTAAGAGGCCATTCACTCTTACGCGCAACCTCCCATGGAAAAAGATTATCTCTATCCTTTTTGCCTTGTGCCTTTTTGCCTGCAAGCAAGCTCCCCTATCACTGAGCAGCCCTATGAGCCCAGAGATGAGGCAAAGCTCTAATGAGCTACTCAAGAGGGTCTCCTATACCTCGCATGAGCTCCCCGATTATGAATTTTCTATAGCAATGTGCCAGATATACCCTCCATTTTAGATCCTGTCTTTGGGAAAGTAGATATTTCTCTACTGCCCAAAACAGCAGCGTTCAATCCCTACATTTTGGAAAGAAATCCATGATCTGCTACTAAAGCAGAACCTTACCCAAGCCATACATAAGCTCTCCCCCAAGGAGATCGCTCGCTATTTTGATGTATATATCTCAGCTATCGACAACCAATATTTTTCAGGAGAAAAAGAGAATAAGACGAAGTGATGAGCAAGTATCTATGTTCCTTCAAAGCGGGTAACCTATCTGCTCAAGGATGGCGATTATGGAGCAAAGGGCTTCTTTTCCGCCTCTACCAGAGAAGAAATCAGCACTCTTGAGGATAACCGAAATCAAGCTATTGGCGGGGGATCATCGCCCTTACAAGGACATATGCCAAGTGGAGAAACCCACTGACCTATCTGAAAGCATTGTCCGTATGGGGAATATGACTTAGAGCAACAGCTCTCAAGCTGTGACCTTAATGAGGATGGACAGGATTACCTCTTTGTCTTCTCCGTGCAGAGAAACGGCTAATGCACACCAAAGAGTGGTAATCCTGCTCATGCGAGAGGGAGTACATAAGTATATAGGCCTCTTGATAGCACCTGTGCGCGACAAAGGAGTGGCCGCCCACCAAATAGTGTGTGTGTGCAAAGGCAATTACTTACCATGGGGTTCACGATGACAAATTTGTCGCGAGCTACATCACCTTCAAGTACGACAAGCATACCAACAATTTCCTACTCCATCGCTGCGGACCATATAGAGCCCAGTGGAGACACACAAGAACCCAAAAGAGGTACAGCATTACCACAGGACTTTGGAGAAATCTTCTTTGAGACTTTTTATGCAGAACAGCTCGATTACCTCATTGATGACAGATTTTTCAAAGATGGAAGAGTGATGATTAATAAAAAGAAATTGTCATTTGTTATTAAATTTGTATGGTACAAAAGCAAACACTATGGATAGTATTTATATCAAAGGTTTTAAATCTATTAAGGTTAGATCTTCCTTTGCGCCCTATCAATATGTTGATAGGAGCCAATGGGAGTGGAAAATCTAATTTCTTTATCCTTCTTTGAGCTCTTTTCAACAAATATATCAGACTTGCGAGGATATATATCTCTTAATGGAGGGAATAGATAAGTTTCTATACAATGAAGTAAGATAACTCAAGACATAAAGGAAAAACTTAGTTTTCCTACTAATTCATATGCTTTGTTTTAGCAGAAAGGAATAATAGGTGTTTTTCAGCAAAGGAAGTGTTAGGATATCATGATAATAATTTTGAAATAGCTAATTTTTCTGCAGAGACCTATCTACATAATTCAGCAATTCTCATGCAGAATATATAAAAACTATTTAGAACATATGCGCAAATACCATTTTTCATGATACCGGAAAGAATTCACCCTTTCACCAAATATCCAATATCGAAACAGATGCTTCTTTCCTATATAGTAGTGATGAGCAAATATAGCCGCTTTGTTGTACAAAATTAAACAAGATAAAGAAGGAGAATCTCAAAAGTATATCAGAGGATTGTAAGAATTATCCAATCCATCGCGCCGTATTTTTAGATTTTGTATTAGAGACCCAATGAAAATGGCTATATAGAACTTCTGTGCTGTATAACAAATTCAGCGAACAGCTTTATAACACCTATAATCTATCTGATGGGACGCTTCGATTTATGCCTTGGCTGACTAGCTTTCACAGCCTAAACTCTAAGACGATCATTATAGACGAACCCGAATTAGGGACTACATCCTCTCGCTATAGCCAAGTTGGCGGGACTTCTCAAATCAGCTTCACAACAAGGATGTCAAGTAATGGTAGCACAAACCCAATCAGTGGAGCTGATCAACCACTTTACCCCTGAAGATATCATTACTGTAGATTACTCACGAGAGGAAAGTACTTTTAAGCGATTAGAGAAAGAAGCACTTTCTGTTTGGTTGGAAGATTTTCAGCTTAGGCGAATTGTGGAAAGGAAATTTTTATTAATGGACAACGCTTTTAGTATATAAAACAGTAATTATTATTTGTGAAGGAGAAACGGAAGAAGAATTCTGTGAGACACTACTTTCTCAGTATCTACAAGGTGTTTGCAGAATAGAAGTACGTTTGATTAGGAGTAGTGTAACTGGGAACGTATAAAAATTTTTGTTGAGAAAGCACTAAAAGAACACAGCAGTAGTGACTACTTTTTGATTACTATGAGTTGAAAAACAAAGAATTTTCCTAATTGGACAAAAATCGTTTGAAGTTTTAACAAAAGCAAATGTAAGAGACCGCACAGACCTATTGGAGGTAGATGCTTGAAGCAATCTAATAATTTGAGTTATCGGTTTATCCCTTATATACAAATGCATGAGTTTGAGTCTTTTCATTTAACAATATAGAGGTATTTTGATGCTAATTTTTACTCAGAAAGAGTTTAATAGAACAGAATTGCTAAATCTTCTTAATAGTTTTCACTGATCCTGAAAATGATTAATCAAGGAACTGAAACCAGTCCTTTCATGAGACTTATAAAGATTCTTCCTTCATATAACAAGATTGTATATGGTAATATCTAGCAGAGATGATTGGGATAGGTAATATTTGCTTACAAAAAGAATAAACATTTCAACGATTGGATAGAAAGATTATAATTGTATTTTTAACCTTTTATTTAATTATTTCTTCGCACCTTTGCTTTTTTGAATTTTCAAAACCAATCAACTCAAAACTTAATAGTGCATATGAACAAAATTCCTTATATTCTTGCCTCGCCCTAATGGTGGCTTGCAATCAGCTAAAAGACAACATGAAAGAAGAAACAACTGACAAAGGTCTTGACCTCTCGGCTATGGATACTTCCGTACGTCCGCAAGATGATTTCAACTATGTCAATGGAGGGTGGATGAAGACGGCCAAAATCCCTGCGGACAAACCTTCTTGGGATACCTTCTATATGCTCATGAGGAAACTGACCAGCAGTGCCTTCCTCTTGGACAACCTACTGAAGGAATCCCTATGCTGATGGCTCTGAAGGACAAAAATCCAAGCCATTTATCATACCTATATGGACATGGATGCTCGTAACAAGGCAGGTTTGAGCCTCTCCACCTTATCTCAAAAGAAGATAGAGGCCATCAAAACCCTTGCTGGGACTTGCGAGGCTTACTGAAGAGGCTACTCCTGCATGGGAGAGAACCACTGTGTGTGGCTGTCTAGTCGCGCGACACTTTGAAGGATTCCAGCAGAGTGTATATCTCAGCCTTAACTTTGGTTTAGGCCTTGGTCGTGACTTACTACCAAAACAAAGCCAGAAAACAATACGGAAGCCATAAACAAATATCAGATCTTTTGTTGCCGATGTCTTCAAGCTCCTCGGCGATGCCCTGCTGCTGATGAAAAGGTCTCTACAAGTAGCTGCAGAAAGACTTGGCCAAACTTATGCTTACCAATGAGGAAGACCGCGACCCGAACCTCAGCTACAATCCTCAAACCATGGAGTGAACTCCCAAGCTGGTGAAGAAATCGGTCATCCCTTGCCCTTACTCAAGAAAGTAGTAACACCGATAAAGGTAATCGTGGGAGAAATACGCTTGTATCAGAGTATGACAAGTTCATCGACCAGAAAGAACTTGCGTACTAAAGGATTACCTACGCTATCAATTAGTAGCTCCAACGCAGGCTACCCTCAATGCTGCCTGGTCGAACTTTCCTTCAACTTCTATAACATAATACCTCATGGGACAACAGGATACGCGCCCTATGAACAAGCATTGCGTCTTTCGCTCATCCGTGGGTAGTAGGAGAAGCCTTCCGGTAAGCCTCTGTAGAAAATATTTCCCTGCCAAGCCAAAGAAGAAATGGTTTACTGGTGGATTACCTTTGAAAGAAAAAGTTTTCGCAGAGCTATAGGTCAAGAATGTGACTTGGATGAGCGATGCTACCAAGGAAAAAGAGCACTTCATGAAGCTCAACTGTGCTGCTTTTCAAAGTAAAAAGTGGGTTACCCTGACAAATGGGAGGACTATTCTATGATGTCTCTCGGCATGAATGCCTACTCTCTTTGATAACTTGCTCAGTTGCCCAGTGGGCTTACCAAAAGAATTGGATAAAGGTAGGGTAAGCCTGCAGATAAAACCGAGATGGGGCATGACTCCACAGACTGCGAGACGCTTGGCCTGACCACGCATTATATAACGATCGCGTTCCTGGTGGCTGTCCTACAAGCGCCCTTTCTTCAACTCTTGAGTGCTGGACCACCAGTGAACTTTCGAGGTATAGGAGTTGCTGTCATTGGTCACTGAAATCACTCACGGATTTGATGATAGCGGTGCCCAATTGATGACCGATGGTGACCTCCACAAAACTGGTGGACTCCTGCCGATAAGGAGAACTTCGATAAGGTAACCAAAGCACTCGCTGCTCAGTTTGACAAATATGAAACCTGTAAAAGGTGTCTTCGTGAATGGTACCTTTTCCAATGGAGAAAATATCGCTGACCTTGGTGGTGAATATCGCCTTCGATGCGCTCAAATGATCTCAAAGACCCATGGAGCGAGTTGCCGATATCAGTGGATTCAACCAAGACCAACGCTTCTTCCTCTCTTGGGCAACTGCCTATGGCTGTACCCTCTCCACCGACCAGTATATGACCAACCAGGTGAAGACGATCCCCCATACCCCAGGATACTTCCGCGCCTTTGCTCCTCTGACCAATGTGAGATAGCTGGTATAGGAAGCTTTCGATGTAAAAAGAAGGAGATAAGCTCTGCACGAAACCAGAAGACCGCGTGAAAATATGGTAATCGCTAAGATAAAAGATAGTAAAAGGTAATAGTGTGCTTTTACTATTTCACTGTATTGGTCACCTGCCTTGTGAGGGGTATACCTGGTCGAAATGGGTGAGTCGTCAGAGGTGGTGAAACGCATATTAAGAAATAATAGAATTAATACGCAATAAAGTACATCCTGGCACAATACCAATAATAATTCATATTTGTATGATCATTATTGGCATTAATCGATTGATCATTACTCATTACTCACTGAGATCATCAAACTCTTCTTCCGATAAGATAAAGGATGCCCAATTGGGTCGCTCGAGCTTACTCGGCATATTCTCTCAAGCTACCACAGTTTGTCTTGGAAGAGATGGAAGAGCCTACGTACCTCCGTGACTCTCTATCAGTGCCTTGATTTCAATCACGCGAATGGCGCGCAAAAGACTCCTGAGACTCTGAGGTGTTTTTCCCCTTCAGTGCCTCGGAAAGAGATGTTTGTGCTGTTTCCTTAGAGGCAAACTGTGAAAGCCATAGCCCTGTGAGCGTTCGAGGATTTCCTTATTTCCTCTCATCGGCCAAAAGAACTCAATGACACTCTGGGCGATTACGGTCTCCGATTTCATCTATCTGGATGAGCTGCTCATAAGGGGCGGCACGAAGAGCCTCAGTGTCTTATAGATGCGGGCGACTTCTGTGAGCTGCTCTCTACCATACACGAATCACCCAAGGCAAAGAGTACTCTCTCGGTGCTTCTTTTGGATTTTTCTATTCCTGTAATTATATTCTGTGCACTACAGTACCCATACGCTCGAGGGTTCTGTATCTGCTCGGCTTTGAGCTCATAGAGGTCCGGCATGGTTGTGTATGAGGTCCTGCGCGGAACTATCAGCTCTACCGTCTGGGAGCCTGAGCCCTCTATATTCAGCGCATGCTTGCGAGAGATGAAGTGCTGGATACGCCCTGTGATCTGTGGGGGCGGCCATAGGCATTGGGGCAATAGTGTTGTGCCTCCGCCCTCATTGCAGTACCAGCTCACTGCCACTCAGGACAATGGGTGATAAAGGTCACAGGAGTGCTTGCTCGTGGCGTGCTTCGAGCTTTACTCGTAATCTTAAGGAGATGATCTCTCCTCCCTTTTCGACAAATACTTGATCGCCGATATGGGTCCGAGCTTGGCTATCTGGTCTGCATTGTGCAGAGAAGCGCGCTTTTACAATAGTCCCCGCCAAGAGCACCGGAGAGAGATTGGCTACGCGGGTAGCCATAGCGCCTGTTACGCCCTACTACCGATGGGAGATACTCTCCAGGAGGTGGTTACCTCCTCGGCGCTTGAACTTGTAGGCTATCGCGCGGGTGACTTGGAGGTGTAGCCGAGGTTCCTGTTGTCTTGATGGTCATTGACCTTGAGTCACCACCCATCGGTTTCATAGGGAGGTCATGGCGGCGTGAGCATCCCAATGGTTGATAAACTCCATCACCTCGTCGGTGAGTGGCGCTCGTTTTAGGACTGCGAGAGCACCTTGAACAGTCACGTGCTTTCTGGAGACTGTCGAACTGGTTGTCCACAGGGGAGTTGTCGCCCACTACATGAAGTGAGACAAGCAGTCAAGCAGGGTCGCTTGGCAACCTCGGCGGTATCTTGTAGTTTCAAAGCTTCCGCTGGCGGTATTACGCCTGAGTTCATATAGGGGTCTTCGCCTCAGCGATACGTTGCTCATTCATCTTCTTGAATCCTTCGCGAGGATGATAATCCTCCCCGCGGATATGGAAATGGTCGGGGGTGGTCCCCCTTGAGTGTCACTAGGGCACACTGCGGATGTGGTACGTACATTGGCGGTAATGTCGTCGCCTGCACATCGCCACGGTGGTAGCCTGTACGAGCTGCCCATGGTCTGCCAGTGAGATCATCATCAGGCACCACGTCGTGCGAGGCTCCTGCAAACGAAAGAGACCTTGTCCGTGCCTAAGCCCTTAAGAACACGCTTCTCACTCTTCCACCTCTTCCCTTGGAATGGAGTTGTCCAAAGGAGTACATACTGCCGGAACTCAGTGGTTTACAGTAGGGAAATTCTTGGTAATCTCCCCCTACTACTCTCACAGTGGGCGAGGTGGGGTCTTTATTGTACTGGGGGTGTGTGCTTCCAAATCCTGTAAAGCCTTGAGTTTTGGGTCCGAACTCATAGTCGGAAATAGAAGGGTGTCGAGCACATAATAGTTGTGGTTATGCTCATTGAGCTCCTTGCGCGTACACTTCGATTTGTTAGCAAATACCAGTCCATTTCTTTTTAGGGGTTGGGGATTGGTGACTGACCGCAGTTTCTGATAAAGTGCAAAATACAAAAATATCTTGTTCCCCTAAAATAAATATGTAAATTTGCAGCTAGAGAATTATCTATAAAATCCTTTGTACTATGGGACATTCATTATCCAATGCAACTGCAAGAAACAAACTATAACACAAGCGGTTATCTTTGGTTTGGGACTATTTGCTTTGCTCTGAGTCCTTAAGTTTGTCAGTGGCTGTCTCAGCTATGGGCGCTCCTCTTTATCTCTGGAGTAACGCCATATTGGCGGCTATCACTTGAGGGAATAGTAAGCCACTATCTCTGAAGAAATAGTGGTTAGTGGTTTTCAAGAGTAGAACACAAAGTTCAACTCTTGATTGGCATTGTAACTCAAAATAAAACTCAGAACTTGAAAAGTATTGCATCATATTGGGTCTTTATCTTGTGGCATTGTTGGTATTGCAGTGGTGATATGCCTATATAGAGGGTACGATGCAACTGAATGAGTGCATCTCACTCTCATTCTTCTGGTGATATAGACCTATGCAAACCTACTAGTGTATCTGCAATTGCTGCCAAATGGTACTTTCTCTTCCTGTCTCTGAAGAGACGCCCTTGGAAAACACTTTCTCCTATTATAGAAAACCAAACACTTGATTTCTACCCCTATTATATTATTATAGATTCCTACTTGGGAAATATCTGGGTTCCTCCTAAAAATAGCTTTAATTCTTCAACATAAGGGTGAAATTGCCATTCGCCCTACTTTACTGACTGGTGCGTTTTGTAATTCGTGCCAACATTATCTATTTATTACATACAAAAATTCCATGAAAAATATCATTATACTGCTCTTTGTTCTCTGGCGGTAGTATCTTCTATGGGCTAGGAGCAAAAATAAGCGGACATATTACCTCCCGCAACGGATAAAAACACCTCTTTTGGTTTCGACACGCATCAAAGATATTCCAAGAGGCACTATACCAATGAACAAAGGAGATTTCTCTATCAAAAGCAGCCTCTGGAAGGTACTGATATTCTCCTTTATTGGTTTAGAAGCCTTGAATACACTATTACCCAGACTAATATTCCTCTTATCCTTGAATTAGAGGAAGAAGAGACCGAGCTGGAGGGCTGACTATCACCTCACACGTAGTAGCGTACCATAGAGAAAGTGCCTACTCGTATTGAGCTTATTGCAGCTGAAGGCTAGATGAAAAAGGCAACATGCGCCCCAGTGATTTGCGAGTACTACTGGTAGAAAGCACTGGTATACAAAGTACAGACAACCTCTCCAATCGAGTGCCAATGCGAGGTATTCGTATCCAAAGGATTGGATGGACGCTATACTGATACTCAAGGACGGATTCCTGCTTACTCTGGAGCTGCCAGTGGCTTGGGTTTGCTGCAAACGCCCCCTTGGACCTCAAGCAGGTGGAAGTCATCAAGGTGCCAGCTCCACCCTCTATGGAGGAGGTGCCACAGCGAGATTGGTCAATCTGATCTCTGAGACCCCTACCCCAGCGAGAGCTAGTTTTTCATATAGGACGGCACATCGGCTAAGGGATTAAACTTGAATGCATTCTATGGACAAAAATTCAATCATGTAGGTACCACTCTTTTTGCTTCTCATGCTGAAACCAAGCCTTTACGCAAGTGACACTCCTTTTCTGCCATTCCTCGCTTTGAACGCTGGGTAGTGAATCCCAAGCTATTCCTCTATTTTGACGAAGACACCTCGCTGAACATAGGGATAAATGCCATGGGTGGGAGCAGCGGTTGGGACATATAGAGTACTAAAGCAATACCGACCCTGCCTATCACTATTTTGAGGAAAACAATACCCATCGCGCTATGGTAGCCAACTAACATCTGACCACCATATAGTGAGGATTCCCGATTCCAGCTAAAGAGTAGTATTAACTACTTCCCAAGAGAAATTGCCCTGCCTGATTATCGTTTTTCAGGAACACAGCTAAGCAGCTTTTACAGAAGGGTTCTATGGTTTGGAAAGAGAAAAACAGACTGGATTATAGGAGTAACCCTCTTTAGATCATCGTTTTAAGGAACAGCCTCTTTCCACCTTCCTTTGAGATGAGCAGGAGATGATTGTGGAGGATTTGCCCAAAATACTTGGAAAACCGCCCCATGGTTGGAGTAGAAAGTGGTTTGCGCACCGATTTTTGTCAAAGACTATGGATGGGTAGTAGCCTAAGCTAGCCAGACCTCTTTCTCCTATCAGAGAAACTCACTTTCCGCATATCAGGCGGATTGGGGTATCAACTACCTACCTTATTCACAGAGGAAAAGCGAACGATTTCAGTATCAAAACATCTTGCCTGTGAGTAGCCAAAAGAATCGGTTGGAGAAGAGTTATGGCGCCAACTTTGATATTAATTACCAGACCCTTTTAGGAGAGAATGGACTCTGGGTATCAATCAACTCTTTTTCTATACTTACTTAGACCATCCGCTATTGCTGGAAAACCTATCACCCAAAGTATCACCTAACAATATAGAAGGGCATATCCTCACCAAAGGATTTGGAAACCAATGTAAAATAGGTTACAAAGGACTTCAAACTTTTTCTTGGGTTACACCTAACCAGACACTCAATTCCATGAGGGAGATGTCTTTACGGACAATCTGCTTACTACTAAGCACCATTACCAACTCTCATTTTTGTTTTCACGAAGTGGAAGATAAAGTGGAAAATCGGGTTTGAGAAGCCTATTATTTCAGTTCACAGCTGCTGAGTGATGGAGAGCGTGGGCATCCTTACTGGATGACAGGTTTTTATAGTAGAAAATTATGGAAACATTGTTCTGTTTATATCAATTTTGAAAAAGCTTCTTGGATGTACGTCAGACCCGTTTTGGAAGTATCTATACAGGTATGGCGTGCTCCCCGTATTCAAAAGATATCTATGCTCCCCTTGGACGGTTTTGTGTTCAACGAGGTATTAAGCTCAAGCTATATAGAAAAAGGCTGTCCCGCTTTCGGGAACTAGCCTCTCTTTTGAGACAACTATATTCAATTATTAAATCACTCCTTGGTCAAGCATCGCATGGGTTACTTTCATGAAACCAGCGATGTTGGCTCACTTACATAATTAATATATCCTTCTTCTTGTCCATACTTGAGGCCAAGCGTTGTGGATAGACTCCATGATCTGGTGTAGCTTAGCATCTACCTCTTCTGAAGTCCAAGAAAGGTGAGCTGCGTTCTGGTCATTTCCAAAACCAGAGTAGCTACCCCACCGGCATTGACAGCCTTACCTGGAGCAGGCAACTTAGCATCTTGGAAGGCTTTGATAGCCTCAGGAGTACAAACCATGTTGGACATCCTCTGCCAGAGTTTTACTCCATTAGCGATAAGCGTCTTGGCATCGTCTCCATCCACATTCGTTTTGGAAAGCACAAGGCAACACAATATCAGCAAGCACTCCGTAGCGGATATTTCTATAAAGTATCTCACAAGAGTTGGAAGTTCAGTTCTCCTGCTTCTATAATGATTCAATTCTCTGATAGCTTTTTCCCAAGAGTTGGATAAAAATACCTTAGAAACTTATTTTCTGTAGAACAAACTCAAGATTTTGAAATATGCTGTAGTTATTTCTGAAAAATTGGAAGATAAAAGTACCTACAATAGGAAGAAATCTCTGGATTGGACACCTACTTACTTCTCGAATGACCATTTTCAGAATTGTCTATATCTATTCCAGGGATAAAGGTGATACTAAAACAGCCTTTAGGATAGCTATTTTTCTCATTAGGAGACACCTTGAACTATCAGAAGAAACTATCAAAAAGCAAGGACTCTAAAGGATTTGTTAGAAAAGGCGTTAGCATCAGCTAATTTCAGGACAGGGGACTACTCTCTATTGAATTGTGCTACCTCTGAAGGGCGAATTGCATACTCTGAAGGGCGCGAATGCAATCTCCCCTACAGCTTCTACTGTTCACTTGATCTCTGCTCTGATCACTGATCACTGCTCACTGAAATCACTGATCGGTATAGTATATATATCAGCGTGTTTCTCTAGATTTGTTTTCTTTGCTATAGATCTCCTCATAATCAGGTATAAAGAGCATCAGGGACTACATTATAGTCAACATTACCTCTGCTTCTCCGTTGGGGATATTGCCACTAGATCTTAATAAAGTGCTTGACATAGCCTATATTTTTCTTGCTATCATTAACAATCCTAATTGTCCCTATCTCCCCTGCTCGGATAAGGCCTATAGCATTTTTATCTACACCATACATCACAGGAGGTTTTCGTACATCGGTGATTTTCAGAAAATGTTTTCCTGTATTCTTGATATTGATATTAATCTCAAACTTCCGCCTTGTACTGCAGAGGTAATAATGGCTACCTAGGGGTCCATAATCTCTATGGAGGTAGGTGGATATAGCTCTGAAGCATCACGACAGCTCTAAGAAAAGACTTGCAAAGATAGATATATCAGTAAAAATCTCATTGGTTTTTAGGATTAAAGGGTTTTAGAAATTAAGGAATTAGGCGAATCTCAGAGTGGCTAACAAGTTCCGTTCGTTAGTCCTATTCCTATAGATCCGTACTTGGGTTACATCACTATCGCTCAGGTCTATATCTGTCGTAAGAGTACGAGCAGTACCCCTGCTTGCGGGGTGGAAGCATTGTCTTGTAGAGCTTGCTATTTTTGTAAATCTATTTTTGTCGGCATATAGAAAGTGACTCTTTTTCATCCTGCAGGAAAGTAGGGCTATGCTTTTTAGCTTCGGAAGCTGTACCTTCAGATCATCTACAAATTAATCACCCAACCGAGATGATAATCCAAAGGAAAGCCCTCTACCCCATCGGTAAGGAGGGATAGGTCTTGGTAGTCTTCGTCCAAGGTACATTGTGCCTCCAGCATCTGTCCTAAGAGCAAGTTTTGGAAATCAGCCCGTGCAAGCAAGCTATTCCACTGCTCTATATAGCCCTTGACAGAGCCTTTCTTCTTCCTGATAGCGTGCCATTTCCTTGTATTTTTCGCTGGTGGCATAAGCAGCGAGCCACTGTTGCACCTCAGGGCGTGGCTGTAGGGTATTTGCTTGGCGCTGGGCAAGCCATAGCTACTATATCCCTGCCTATAGGCGAGCTGTAGGCGGGTAAAGCTAAGTGCTGCATAGAGCTTCTCTAAAAGCTTTGCGTTCCTCTCCTTGTGTTTTTAGGTGGTAAAGAGCCTACCCTATCGTAGAAACGTACAAACTGTGTAGGATCGAGATAAGCCTCCTGAGCATGGGCAAAGTTCTATAGGGCTGTAGGGGTTTGCTTTTGCTGCTGTTGGGCATTCTCGAAGGAAAGATAATAGGCGGTTGGTCTGTCCTGATGCAGGATAGTATTGTCGGAAGAATCGAGTAACCAGCTCGTCCACCGAGAGGTCTCATCTATGAGCAAAAAGCCATGACAAGGTTTGTACATCACTGAAAGTGCTATAATCATAGCCACTTCCATTTGACCGATACCTCCGGCACTTTCTCGCTGGATCCTTCAACTGCTTTTGAGGACCTTCTTTAGGATGGGAGGTGAGGGGTAGAGTAATCGTCGAAATCACTGAGCATAGTCCCATAGGTATGGGTCATTCGTCTTGGCCTTCCATTGTGAAAGGGTATGATAGAGAGAGGTTTCTGTAGCTTTACCACTGGGCGGGGCTATCCCTTTGGGCGAGGTTAATGGTGCTTATAATCACTCCCGTATTATCCAGCGAATCTCTCCGTAGGAGAGTCCGAGATGGTGATATAGCTGGAGAGACAGAAGAGTGTGACTGGGAAAGCGCTTGCAGCAGCTTATTGACCAGATGACGCTCACCGAGGGAGTGGCATTGGTGGGGTGCTCCCCCAGTGACTTGTCTGGGGGTATCACTCACTATGGGGTTATCGTTGGGCATGATGACAAACTTCGCAGGGGTTCAGCACCGAAGTTGTCTATGATGTATGATGCTCTACTTCTTTGAGTAAGGGCATCGGAAGTGAAAATCCAGCTGGGACTCATTACGCTTGCCCTCTACCGTAGCATAGAAACCTTGTTGTTCTTGTCAATCACTTTGGAGAGGTTGTGCCCCCATAGTCCCCAATCTGTCTCTACATTATGGGTGTTATAGATTTGGTTATATTCTTGGTTTAGGTTGGGGGAGGAAATGTGGTTCTCGATACGCAAAGGCAAAAGAAGCACAGCCCTTACGGGTTGATGATAGAAGGGTTCGGGTCAGGTGCCTCGACCGAGATCGTCTTCACTAATGCGCTTTATCATTTGGTATATCAGCCACTTGAGGGTACGTTCTGTCTTGGCGGTAGTCACCATTATTTGCCCATCATTCTTCAGACAATAGTCGGTGGAGGGCAGTGTCCACCACGCTACTTTCAGGGTGAGATAATCCTTCTGAGAACTTGCCAAGAGCACCCGCTGGCGATCGGTTACTCTGTTTTTGAATGATCATGAGTACTGTGCCCCATTTTTCATCATGGCGGAGCAGCACGTTTGCGTGGAGATATAGCATCAGCCCTTCGCCTAAGAGAATAGGTACCTCAGAGCTGCAGCCGTACTCTCGGCATTGCTCCTGACAGGTGTGCTGGGAGAAAAATAAAGGGTTACTATACTAAAACGGAAACATTTATTCCGAAGATTGGGTTATGCAATCACTATAATCTACCCCCATTGTAGTGGTTGTACCATACCCCAGAGAGGGATAGTGCGACCTTGTCCTGACATATACTGTGCCATTCCTCCGAAGTTGGCATTGGTGGTGGAGAACTATCCATAGGTTGGTGATGTGAGAATCTCATCGACTGGAGCAGAGCCTACCCCTCCGAAGATTGCCAAAGCTACGCTTGTCCAAGAGGTCATACTGTATTCTTCCAAAAGTGTTGTAATACAGACTGTTATTAAAAAGATACTCCTGTGAGCTTGACCAAGAACGAAATCGTCAATACCTTGGTTGCCCCAAATTGTGCTTGAATAAGCTGTGGTGTATCGCACTACAGAGCTTCTTATACCCTACCTACTTGGGCTTCCCACTCATTGCGCAAGGCTCTGTATGAGGGTAACATTCCCCCATATACTCGGAAAATATTGATTGGAGAGTGCTGCATCTATATCGAAATACCACTTGTAATTGACAATATGTGTCCATCCTACTTGTCCTTGGAAAGCACGCTTGTCTGCCCTCCCCGATGAGGAAAGCCCCCAAAGTATAAGTATTCTTAGGCTGATACCTATGGTATAGGCCAGTGAATATACCTGGTAACATGTATCCTTCAGCTGGTTCTGTTGGTAGGGAGAGTGCATTTTCATTTTTGTACGTTTTACTTGAGGTAGTTCAGATGCCTTTTGAACTCAGCGAGTTCCACAAGGACGGATTGAACTGGCGCTGAGTAGTAATGAGCACTATCATACTGCTTTTTGCCCCTCGAATATACGTCCCCGCTCATACTGCAAGTCCTTGTTCAGGGGTCATACTGTAGTGCCTTGAGCAAGGTGTTCTGTGCTTGGTCATAATCCCTTTGCTTATATTCCTTTTGCGCCTGTTTTTCAGCCCGCTTCAGCGTCGAGCCTTAGAAGGTCTTTGTTATAACGTATTTCTCAAGGTAAGGCTCTAAAGCATTTATTCCTTCCTAGAGGTCTATCGGGTGCGGGTGTGAGCATAGGCCTCTTGTTCTACAAAGTAAAAATCATCTGGATGGAGAGCCTTCCCTTTTTGGGCATAGCTAAGAACTTCGTCTTCCTTTTTCCAATGGGCGGAAGTCGCCACAATACTCCTCAGTCCTTGATTACTGCTATCGCTCAGGCGTCATCGGTTTTTCTGTTTGCTCATAGGCGGTGGTAGCATCTCCTTTTCATTGAGGATGCATGTGGCCAAAAGCCGTTTCCTCATATCCACTGATATGAGGTCGTTATCCTTGGCATCATTTTCCCCTATGGGTTTTTCATAGATCTCCAATGCCTGTGGGTATTGCCCCAAGTGCCACCAATGCGGTAGCTTTTTGAAACCTCCTTTGCTCTGGGGATATTGCTGGGTAAGGAGCTCCGCCTGTTCTAAAGCCTTGTCCTTCTGTCGATTATTGAGATGGGCACCATATAGACAACAACGTATCTCTCTCACTCGAAAGGACGGCTGTGCTGCCACCGCTCTAAATCGAGGATGGCCTCGGTATACCTTCCTTGTTGTGCCAACTGCTGGCCTCAGTTATAGCGGTACTGTGGGTGGTTATTTCGTATATCCGCATCGTTGGGATGCTTCGAGAAAAGCTCCTCAAGACCTTATATGCCTCTTATCTGCCCAGAGGCATCATAAAAGGTAGGTGTATTTCTTGAACAACAAATCCTTGGTGCGTCCGCGGCTTTTTGATGCCCTTTTCTATATATCAGCAGCATCAGTATAGTAGCCCTTGGTCAGGAATTATTGATAAGATAATCCAAAGCCTCCGCATTGGAGGTTTAGTTCTCCTTAGGAGCTTGCCATAGAGCTCATAGTCGGACTGGTTTTGGTGAGGCAAACCGCCTGAGCAAGCAAGTCATTATAATTCTTGAGCATCTGAGACTTATTCCCTCACCCATTTCCTGTTGGATAAACTCTACCGCCTCCACAGGGCGAGTCGTCTCAAGGAGAAATGCCTACATTTTCGATTGATGAGCTCTTGGTTGTGAGCAAATTCTGCAAGCCTCGATTCACATATGTCAGCGCCTTCTCCTTGTCTCCCGAGGAGGGAGGTGAAAGTATTGGTCAGGGTCAGACATGCCTCTTCATCCCATGGGATTCAGGCGGAGGTCTCTTGCTCCATCTTGATAGCTTCCTCTATATTTCCTTTCTTTTCTCTTGGAAGACTGCACCCTGGAGGGTAGAGATAATCCTTTTTGAGACTGCTCGTCCTGAGGTGAATCACTGGATGCTGCGCTTGAGCAAGCCGATTTGCCTGCCTGTCCTAGACCTCAGCGAGGCGATAAAGAGCAATCTTCTTGCGCCGGTTTCAGCGTCTATAAGGCGGGTCTCCAGCAGCTACATTCACATAGCATATCGCACTGGAATAAGTAGCTTGTGTTGGTCTCGATACTGGCCAAGATCGCTTGGCTTGCCACATGGTTAGGAGGCTCATCCAGCGCTTGTGAAACTGGTAGTGGCGATGCCTTGTCGTTTATCCACGCTTTTGGTGAGTAGTACTTCCCATGTAGAGACTGATATCCCCATTCTTGGGATGCTGGGTTTATATTCTTCGTCAGCAACTAACAGCCTCTTTCGTACTGTCCTTCTTTGAAGTAACTATCAGTGAGCTTGAGCTCCTTCTTGCTCCTGTGACTACATCGAGATACATGGAAGCTGAGGCAGCAGTACCACTATATTTTGTCATTTTCATCTTTGCATTTGTTTTGAACCGCTACGGGTTGCTGCTTCTTCTTATCGATCCCTTACAGGGTCATTTCTCCCCATTCAAGTGATAGCGAGTATACCCTCTGACACTGGAAATGAGACAATCAGCAAGGTGAGAGGTGAAAAGGGTTCTATCAGGGTGGAGAGTGGCAAAGACCAGTCGAAAATACTCCCTAAAGTCTCTTGTAATGTTGGCTTGGTGACATAGTCAAGACAATAGCTGAGGAGGGACCATCAGCCCAAAAGAGGTAAATAGTTCCGAAGATCAGAGCACTTCGTATAGTTCATTTCACTACGGCAAACAGGTGGTCATAAGTATTCTACAACCGACTATTTCAATAGTGGGGCTAAGAATTCGAAGAGGAACATATAGGGCATAGTCACCAGTCCCAAAGCGCCCATGCCTGTGGTTCTGACAGAGTACTTGCGGTAGAGCATAAAAATTGGAACCAGACCACGCGCCCAGCGGGTGCGCTGCGATACATAACCGAATGGTTCGGTGTGACTCGGTCCAGCAACGTGTATCAGGAATCTCCACGATGCGCTCATCGATTGAAATCCCTCGCCATGAGACAATCCTTCACGGTGACGCATATCCATATCCTCACGGCAAAGGACGCCGGATCATAGCTGCGTTGATAAAGTGTTCCTTGTCAAAAAGGCCTAAGCAGATCTATTGGGCACCCCATTGAGTGCTCGACCAGCCATTTTCCTGCAAGTAGGAGCGCAAGTACTCGATTTCTTGGAAAGCGGAAGAAAGGAACTTAGGAGGGGCTTACACGTGCAAGCTTTCCACCATCCTCCATCTCGCTGGCCATTGCTCGCTTACGCAAGGTGGCTCCTACTATCACTCGATACCGATGATTTGAGGAAAGGCATAATCATCACGCAATGAGAGCATCAACTTGGCGGGGACACAATCTACATCCGTATTGAGCATATAAAATTTGCCTACCGAGCATTCACCCCCGCATTGGAAGCATCAGCCTTGGTACCTCCATTGACCTTATCACTACGGTAAGCTTGGCATATTTGGGGTTTTGGACCCGAAAATCACGCTTTGGGTGATGCCTTGATACGCTCTATATACATAAGGGGCGTTTCTTCCAGCTCATATTCTTCTATCAGTAGCTCAGTGTCCTGTCCTGCTCCCATCATTGACGATACTACCTCATGACCCAGGATAGTCCAACAGGGAGAAGCGAGTTCACATTGAGATAATGGTCGTCTGTTCGTTGATAGGCTGGGCACACAATAGAAATCCCCGCGCCAAGGGTGGGTTCCTTAGCGTAGTGAGGTCTAGATCATATCTTCCGCTTGTTATTCCGCAGAGTTCTGGCGCGCCATGAGCACCTGTGCACCCAATGCAGAAGAATCATGATCAGATAGATCAATGCCGATATCTGAAAAATATCATAGAATAGTTCCATTTTCTATAGCGTTCTTTGGTTTGAGGGTTTTTCCGCATGCTCGAAAGCAAGAGTTCCTGCGAGCTGCCTGTGCTTTTAGTCGCTCGAGATGGCTTTCAGACTCCCCAAGCACAATGAGTATCGAGCCCTTGCATTTTTGTCTCTACATTGGTAGTGATACGGCATTCTCCACAAAAGGTAGGGAGTCACTCTTGACAAACTCCTAAGGTCTTGAGTTTTCCTCCTGAATAAAGAGGGTTGTCTGGGTATATCCCCATAAGGAAAGTAGCCGCTTCCTTGTGCTGCAAGACCCCTAAGGTTCTGATAATCTGTTGGCGGAGCTTCATACCACTGCTTTCGATCATCTTGAGCAAGTAGAGAAGCCTCCTTCTGACCATAACACCCCCATCTCGTGAGACCAAGAACGACTTGAGTGCCTCGCCTGCTGGGTGGTTCTGTACCCCAATGGATAAGGTGGGAATCGTTTCCTCAGGCTGCTTAATATCTCGTGGATTTCGATATTGTCCCATTCAGAGAATTGATCGTCGAAAGTCATTATCGAAGAAGGCTTGAAGGGTTATTCTTACTAATATATATATACAAGCTGCGGGCTTTTCTTCCTCAAAGATAGAGAGTTCTTGATGGTAGTCATAGGAATAATCACCGACTCGGCTATGACCAGTTTCAGTCGCTATCTTGCATCAGCCCTTTCCTTACGTCTGAGACCTTTGAAGGTTCCTCTTCCCAGAACTTTTTAAGCTTGGGCTCCTCCAAGAGCAGTTCATAGTTCTTCTTGTTCCGCCTGAGATATGTGTCAATAATCTCGAGTGGTATAAAGGTTAGTCAGCTCTCGCTTGAATCCATTGTCACAGAGCTGACTCCCAGATGGTTATGAGAGCTCACTACTGCCAAAAGACCTGCTCAGTGAGGGAGAATTTCTTTGATTCTCTCAAAATACTCTCGGCTTGAGGAGACAGGCTACTCTCACAGCTGGGTGTGCACGTCGCTTGAAAGTGTAACTTTTGTGAGAAAAGAAAGAATATTATACGCACATAGGCTGCGAAAGGATAAAAACCAAAAGGTATATAATATAGGGAGTGACTATTGATTTCAGAAACAATTCATAAGTAATATTCCACATTCATTAGGAATTTTTCCATCAAAATTTGTTTTACTTCTTTTCGATTAAATTTCAGGGCTTTTATAAAGAAGAAGATTTTAGGGCAAAAATACAACTATTTTCCAAAAAGAAACGCTAAAATTGTTATACATATTATAAGAAGCTTATCTAAACAATTCAGAAATAAAAAGAGCGCCTCGCAGTCCGAGGACAGCCTCTACTTAGTTTAACGAAAATGAATTATATGTAACCCCCTTGGTCGAGGCATCGCATGGGCTACCTTTCATGAGATCCAGCGATATTGGCTCCTTTACATGATTGATATATATCCTTCTTCTTGTCGTCACGTATGGGAGCAAGCGTTGTGGATGAGACTCCATGATCTGATGAAGTTTAGCATCTACACTCTTCGGAAGTCCAAGAAGGGTGGGCGGCGTTCTGAGTGATTTCAAACCAGGTAGTAGCACCTAGCATTGACAACAGCCTTACACTGGAGCAAAAGGCAACTTAGCATGTGGAAGAGCTCTGAGTAGCCTCTGTACAACCCATGTTGGACACCACCTCTGCTACAGTTTTCACTCCATTAGCGATGAGTGTCTTGGCGTCATCCATCCAATTCGTGGAAAGCACAAGGCAAGGCAATATCACAAGGGATTACCCATGCTTTTTACACTGCGGTGAACTTACTTTTCCTTTCGCATCTGGCGAAAGTGCTTACGACATATTGCGATTTAGAAGCGCGAAGCTCAAATGGTAATCGATCATCTCACTTGAGTCATACCTCCAGGTACTTCTACACAACCATCCAGGTCCAGAGAGACCAATTACTTTAGTCAAGTTGGAGTTTGCTTTTCTGCGACAAGCCACATTCCGAAACCAGAAACTACTACACGCTGTCGCTGACGTCTCACGCGACCCAGGCTGAGGCGCCTGATCTACAAAATAAAGAGCTCCATACCCTGTCGCTTCTGGACTGGATAAAGGAGCCACCCAGTTGATACCCTTACCGGTGAGTACCCTGTGTATGTTCGTGTGCCAATGTGCTTACCGTACCTTATGGCCTATCTCACGACCTCCTACCCTACGTCGCCTGCAGGTACGTCGGTACGGGACCTATGTATTTCCACAATTCGAGCATGAGAGGCCCTGACTGTAGCGCATGTTCCGCATCCAGACTTGCCAGTGGGATCGAGATCGAGATCCTCCCTTAGCACCTCCCATAGGTAGGGTAAGTAAGCGCGCATTCTTGAAGGTTTGTTCAGACCCTAAGAACTTAAGCGCAGAAGGATTACTGCCTTGCGGAGCTTGGACACCTCGCTCTGCAGGACCCTATGGCAGCGGTAGAGACTCGGTAGCCAAGGTTGGATTGTGCCTCTCCTTTGTCATCTACCCAATCCACACGGAAGGGTATGGATACGATCAGGCTCTACAATGCGTCCGATGATTTTTGCCTTATGGAGATTCTGAGTGCTGGTTGCGCACACATCGATATTACTGGATTCCAACACGCCATGTACTGCTTGTAAGTACTCTTTTTCTCCTGGGTGCTTTGCCTCAGTAGAGGCCATAATCTGTACGTCCATTGTATAGTTTAGGTAACTAGGTAGAAACTCGCATGACGCGAGGTATGTTGAGAGTGTCAACTGACAGCTGACGACAAAGGTACGTATTTTATGAGAATAAACAAGCAAAAAGACAGCTATTTCACTTTCTCCCTTTTATTCCTGCAGGTTGCGACGCTAGAAAAGAGTGAGAGACCTGTTGCTTTCCTATGTCCTTCTCAAAGGGGACTCTTAGAAATAAGAGAGTATCAAAATATCCTAACAAATGCAAAGGAGAGGCGCCAGATGAGGCTGTCAAAGACCTGTCGAGGCATTCTCCATGACCAGGGAGGATGGTGCCACATGTCCTTCTTGCCGGCTACACGCTTGAACTTGGATTCGACCAGAGTCGCGAAAGTGCCGCCGCGACCAGTACTGCCGCAACGCAACCACTTCCACAGCTCTTTGTTGCGCTATAAAGGGAAAGCCATGCGCGCAATACCCAGCGCCCCTAGCAAAAGCCTCCTACAGAAGCCCTCTACAGTGTTCTTAGGCGAGACAGAAGAAGGAAGAGCTTGGTGCCGTCCCACCTCCTGATACATGGGCAGACTATCACTCCTTGGATAATCCTTCAAAGGGCTATCATGGTGTGTGCTTGCGCACTCTGAAAAACCTCCAGAACTGCCATTGAGAAAACTCCCAAAAAGCAAAAGACATGGCTGTAAATCTCTTGTTCGTTCTTGTATATCTCCACCTTATAGAGGTAGGGGATAAAAAGACATCCTCCCCACATAGAGCAAGGCTAGAGGAATTTCTGCCATTGGGTATAGCTCACCGCCTCATGCCTGTGAGGGTAGAAGCCTAGAGGCTCACATCGGTGGAAATCACTGCCAAAAGTGGCAGGTGTACGACAAAAGGTGTGCTGAAAACTCACTCCAATTTGGGATCAGATAATTGGAAGCACCACCACAGGCACGAAAAGCCAAGTAGACGGCACTACTGGAGAAGCGTACCAGCCTCTTGAGTGTGAATAGACAAATGTCCAGAGACAAGGAGAGAGCCATAAAAGCCTCAGCGTTGAGGCATATTGGCAGTGAAGAGAGGAATACCTTTACAAGATCCCCTGTGATGCTACGCTTTAATGAGGTTCTAGTTTCGTTTTCGTTGGTATTTTAGATCTTCCAAGAGAGTGAGCCAGTGGTTCGATAACAGATTCTCATAGAGAATGGAATCTTTCCTTAGGGGCAAAAAGCCCTAAGAGTACGGATATTGTTGGGGCGGTTCTGCTGTGTCTTGCCTATTGAGTCCTCCCTAGCTCATCAAAGAGGCGTAGCGAGCAATCCACAGCTTATTTTGGCCACTACTACAAGGTTCTGAGGAAGTTCGTCCAAGTGCTTCTGCCCCCAGCTGTCGAGAGAGGGAGCCTTGAGAGATCCTTCCTCGGCCACTCAGTACTCACTAATCGGTAAGAAGTGGGTAGCTTCTTGAGTCATTCTCAGTAGTATGAGGCACTGCTGAGAAACAAGGCCCTCCACCTGCTCCGTGTGCGAGAAAACAGGACTGTCCAGCACCCTTGTCCAAAGAGGCTTCTCGTTTGTAATATATTGAGGGAGCTCCATTGGATTCTCTATGTATATAAAGATACCTCCTTTATTCTTGGAAGTTGTACAAACGCTTCGTCAATAGGAGAGATCACTATTCTTTCCTTCGTATACTTTCTGAAGGTGCTTCCGGAAAAAGCTCCTTTGAATAATTTTTCAAGCCATTTCATCTACTTTGATGATTAATGATCAATGATTAATGATTTATTTGATTTGAGATGGTCGTTTACCTATAGTTGGTGCATATAGCTTGTGCTTGTATTTATTTACGGTAAAGTTGTTGTGAGCAATAACATTTTCCACTTTTCATCCCTCACTCAGTGCGAATTAAAAGGTAAGAGAGGAAAATAATAGAGAAAGAGAAAATGTTTTATGCTTTTATTTTATGCCATCATGACTCTCCTTCACCTCTCTGAATCTTTTTAATCTCTCTCCTAATATGCCCTCAGGTCAGGGGTGTTGCCTTACGATCTACATAAAATATGTCTGACTAGGCATAGCTGCACTCTAAAACTTACGCCTCTGTGAAACGCCCAAACACATTAAAAAGTTAATTTATATATAACATTCCTTTTTAGAGTTTTTGTAATTTTTGTCACTCTAAGATACAACATGGATATTCGTCTAAGAAAAACGCTTACAACAACTCAACTTACCCTGAATATAGGAGGCTCAAAGGTGAGGAGCAACCGACTACTACTACTCAAGCAACTCTCCTTCGTAGAAATAGAAAATATCTCCCCTCAAAGGATGCAGACATGATGTCACGAGGATTGCACCTTCTGGGGAGAAATCAATGTGAGGAACGCCGGTACGGCTATGCGCTTCGCTCACGGCTGCTATGCCTGCTGCACTGACCGCAAAGGGTGGTACTGACGGGCTCCGAGCGTATGCAACAGCGTCCTATGCGTATTCTGGTAGGGCGCTACGTCCAGGTGCAGGGGCTTCCTATCGACTACCTTTCTACGGAGCTTCCTCCTATCCTTAACAGGCGCACATATAGAAAGGTGGAGAGCTGACCGGTCAAAAGCCAATGTCAGCGTAGCCATCTACGCGCCCTGCTCTTGGTAGAGCACCTTCAAGGGACTCCACTACGCTTGGAAGGAGAATCACTTCCCTACCCTACCTGAGGATGACCCTCGCCCTCTTAAACCAATTGGGGATAGAAGCAGTACTGGAGGATAATGTTATCACCATGTACCACACCCTGAGGTAGAGGCACAAACTATCGTGGTGGAGCCCGACTGGAGCTCTGCCTCATACTTCTATAGCATGATGACCTCGAGTGGTATGGGCTCTTCCCTATTCCTGAATCATTATAAGAAGGAAAGCCTACAGGGAGACCGTATCTTAGCGAACATCTACCAGGCTTTGGGGTGAAAGACCATCTTCTGGAGGGATAAGGCCTGACAGCTGATCAAGGAACGAAGATGGATCTACTACTGCCTCCACCATAACCCTGATGGATTGTCCGGATACTAAGCTCAGACCATAGCTGTCACTTGCTGGCTTGGGGGTAGAGGTGTTTTCTTAGTAGATTGCACACTCCTCAATATCAAGAAAGCAACCGATTAAAGCTCTCGAGACAGAGATTACACGCAGAAGCTTTTGGTGGGGGAGGTACACATCTCCCAAGGGAAATATGGATAGGGGTTCCTCGCAAGATGGTCCACCAATGTCTCTCCATAGCTACCTAGGAGACCATCGTATGGCCATGGCGCTGCTCTGCCTGAAGGTGCACTCTTGCAGTGATCAGAAAGGGAAGAAGTGGAGTGGAAAATCCTACTAACTTCTGGACTGATGTTTGCAGGAATATCAGCGAATAGTACTCAGTGGTCAGTGGTCCAGAGTCGTCGTAAGTGATCAGTTCCTCCTTTTGGAGGTTGGGGAGGATAAACAGGAATGAGATGCGAGCTGTCCAAAAAGATCTAAATATTGTTTGTCAAATTTTATTCTGCCAGAAAATCATAGGAGATGCTGTTGCTGAGGACGATTTGCAAATCGCCCTTCATGAACAAAGACTTTTTGGAAGCCTCCATAAGTATCTATTTAACTTGAGATTGTACACTTTGCACCTTATTGTTTTGAGTTGACTATCTTTCTACCTGTAAACTTCTATTTCTTTCAAAATCGCACAAAAATCAGCTTGTTTTAGCTTCAAACGACAGCACTTCATATTTTTGCCATCAAGAGACAGCTGTCATTTTTGACAACTAGATTTTCATATAACTCTTTGTTCTTCAAATTTTAGATTATATTACAACTAATAGTTTGTTTAGAGGTGTCAAAAGGTTTGCCACAGTGATTTTGGTTGAGCCTTGTGCTCCATCTTTTGGCGTACAAAAGCTATTTTTACCTTGTCATCAACTGTTCTATAGATAGCCAATATCTATGATACAAGTTTCTACCAGTTTTCATTGCCCTTTTTGCGGAACTGCACCGCCCTTTCGGAGTGACCTATGGCCTACGCAATGATCAGCCGATAGGTTGCGAGTGCTTGGTGTTCTCGATTTTCCCATCATGTCAGCGGTTATCCGAGTCTTGGATAACTGGATTTTCAGCTAACTCAGTGTCAGCAAATATCTCGTAAATGATAATTGATGGTTCTCACATCTACCCATGAGAGCAATCCCATCATGAAGCCATACATTTCCTCGGCATAGAGACTGGATAGTAGCTCTTCCACAGTGGCGGTAACAAAGTTTAGATACTCCCTTCTGAAGCCCTTAGCATGTCTTTGCTTTCTTTGGACTACCTTTGTTATGTTAGCTGTTTCTGATTAGTGTTTCTTATATTAGATCTTCATTCTAAACAACTTTCGTTCCAGTTAATTACAATATAAAATATTATCTAAAGATAAGAGAAAAACAATCACTAATGATATATTTCTACCCCTTATTGTATGCTCTAATAGGTTCTATGACTTTTCTACACGGTCAATAAAATCAATACCTTCAAGTTTGAGAGTATCAGTATAGAACTATCTCGTCGTTATTCCTGAATATCAAATCCTCATTAGTGTTTTTCGAGGGTCATACCATTCTTTAAAAGTAAATATACCTCTAATTATCTAGATTCAAATTCACCATTCTCCGTTTCTTTAAGATAGCTATCAAGATAGCATCCCCAATGAACTCCCTCTGAAAGAATTTTTCCAATACTTCAATATTGTAGCGTTGTTGCCACTCCTCTTCTTGATAGTACATTCCATTTTCCAGCATAACTCAAAGATAGAGCTATATTTAGTGAAATAATACCCGCCAATCTTTTAGATGTTTAGCATCCTTTAGATGGGTTTGTATTTGTTTTCAAAGGTCAGCAGCAGTAAGGCTCTTAAGAGTACCCAACCAACAGTATGTCATCCTTCGTTTTTCAAACTCTTTTCTCTGTTTTTGAAGGATGGAGCATTTTCTTGCAATTCCCTACTATAGTTATGTTTGCTATAAACAGATAAAGCGCTTATCTGTACTATGTTTGGCTGTAATCACTACTAGAGTAAGTGTTTTACTTCAACAATAAATCATTGTCAAAAAGGGCTCTAAAAAGCATCAAAATTTTGAGAATTCTAATCCACAGCAGGCTATACACACCATATAAAAGTCCAATGATCTTCTAGTTCAAAGAGTTTTTCTGTAAGGTTTAGGATTTTATTACTACAATCTATTTTCTCAATTTCTTCTCGTTTTGTCGAATATTAAAACCGATTGGATTCTTCTGTTAGGAAGGCATACAATTTCTTCACTTTCCTTCTAAAAGATTTTTCATTCGTTCTAAACAATTTCGTCCGTAGAGTTCAAACTAAGTTGCGTCATGATGCGTATGCGTCGCGGGCAAAATCTGAGTCTGTAAGTACTGGTGGCTTTGGTTTCCAGACTATAAAGGCATACAATATCAACATTTTATTGAATCCAGAAAGAACCTGCACTCCACACCTGTAGTTCTCACAGCAATCTTTGAAAGATTGGTCTGCCTATCATACACTTTCACTTTACTGTTTCATGATTCTCCAGAGATGAGCGTTAAAAACCTCATCAATATTTACTCCCTCCCACAAGGTCCAAAAGCTTTCTCTAAAGTAACATTATTATTATTTCCTTTAGAGGAATCATATCGAGTAGTCTTTTTACTACCCATATCGTCATCCTCTTTATACGAATAATGTCCGTAAGGAAATGGGTGATTTAAAACTGCTCATCAACCAATGTTACTACTACGTATGGGCCAGACATGTTGTCAACAACATCTATTTTATAGCTAATAGGTATCATTATCAATAGTTTCTCTAATAGCCTGCAAATTCAGCTTTGAAGTGTTCAAAAATCGGTAAAGAGGTTTGCCACGAGAGTTCATTTTGATATAGATATCATCAATATATCCATATCCTCTAATTTTTAAAGTAGAAAAGTAATTTTCCTATCTTCAGTAGAGTGTTTTTCCAGAGATGGGTCGTTTCTGCAAAGGTATGGTGTGGCATCAAGCATTCTCAGCATTCCCTCTACCGCATAGGATCATCATTCCAAGCCATGAAAACCAAGCCTCATTACGAATCTGTTCAGACAAGTGTTTTCCAGTATCAAAATCAGGAACAAAAGCTAAAAGCTGTTCACAAAAGCGAGCGTGCACTGGGGCGGGTGGCGTAACTAAATTTTCAAAGACTTCCCATTGTTCAGCTGGTATATTTTCGCGTTTAGCAGCCTTTACCAATGCTGACTACAGGGTAGTAAGACGTTGTTGTCCATCTAAAGGAACAAGTTTTTATCTATTACACTGCCATAGATAAAATCTAAGGGTGATACCTATCCAAATTTACTGCTTTTAAGAGCGCTTCGAGAAAACGATTTGCGCTTTTCTCTTCTCACGACCTTGTACGTAATCACGCTGTATAATAGGAATTTCGATGCCGTCAAAATCTTTTATGACAAAACATCTATAAAAGTATATTTTTCACTTGTTCCATTATGCTTGAGTATTTTTGAGTTCTAGGGTTTTTAATTCGGTTTTTCAAATAAGGTTTTAATATCTCAATCAGCTTTTTATATAAGCCTCACGGTCATCAACACTCCAAGAATGTAAGTTAGAGTTGGGTATAATATTTAAAAACTACCATTCTTGTACAATAAGGAATATAGTCTCCTGCTTTATCCATTTCGATAATTTTTGACGTTTTACTTCAAAAACGGAATTATTCAAAGCTGCATTATTCCCTACATTTAAAAAGTGCCATATTAGCATTGACTATCTAAAATAATCACCTCCAGTTTCGTTTGATAGCTGTGAAAAAGAAAATTGTTTCTGCAGCTCATCAAACTGTGCTTTTCTAATGGAATTTTTTGTTCCATTTTTCTATAGTATTTAGTGAGATCTCGCAGTTTTTAATTTGTGCTTCTATAGTGGATTTTTGCTGCCCTCTTTTCTTTTGAGTATTTTTCAAGATTTCCCTTTCTACCATGCGCTTAGTACTTCTTTATGAAGCCTTGGCCATTCTTTGCGTTTTCAGTAGTGTTAGAGACTCAGCATTTTTGAGCGTGAATATGTTCAAAACTCCAAGAACTGCTTTTTGTATTTATCGAAAGAAGCGCAAACTTTCATCTTTAATATTCATCACTGAAAGAACATTAAACAGTAACAAAACTCGATGCGTATCTTTTTACTTTGGTAGGTTAGTTCTCCTAAAATTACCTCTTTCATCTCTTTTTATTTCCAGAATCAAGATCGACTGATACTTCATCTTTTTCTTTCCGCAGTGTTTCTATTTACATGATTGACGATTCACTTTATCACTGTGCTCTGACGGCTGCTAGCCTACTTTGCGGGACACTTCTCGGTTTCACGCTGTTGTTCTGAAGTCAGGCAAAAGTAGCTACATATGCTTTCAAGATCCTGTTTTTCTCTCTTTTCTTTTATTTTATTATTAGAAATAGAAAGAAAGAGTAGCATATTATCTCTACTGCGCACTAGGCGATGAATCGAAGGCAAGTCGTCCGGGTAGTCCTTGATCGATAATTGTGGTAGAAAAAGCCCAAAAGAGGGTTGATGTAGTTCCTTTTCAATGCTATCCCATTCATGCAGCAATTTCTAAGCTGTTCAAACTAGTAGAGTCCCACTATTGCGACGAAAAGAGCTCGTACTAATTCGAGTTAGTAAGGAGGAATACATTAACCCTCATTAAGGCAGTAGTGGTCCACACTGTGCTATCTTCTGGACACACCAAATCTTTAGGGTGATAGAGTCTGATAAAGTTTCTGCTTAATAGCCATAAATTATTTTCTTGGTATCAAATTCATTAATTTCGTAATTGGTATGCGACGCATAAAGAAAAAAAATCAATATTTTCCTCTTTTTGTACATCTATTTTCTTGAAAATTGTAAGTATCCTCTAGGGTTTGTTAGTAATTTACTTACAGAAATGTTTTGCTTATTTCCATATTGCAATGTCAAATAGTACATAGACGTTGTTGTCCATCTGATTCTATAATTCTCTTGGTTTCTAGCCTGGGATTCAGGTATCATTTTCTAATCTCTTTATTTTCATGATGTCATCAAAGTTGTTTAACGATACCTCATGATAATCAGGCACAAAGAAATTGCCTAATTTCATCCCTTACTGGTTTCATTCCTTATTTCTCATCTCTTGTGATTTATTTGTTTGCTATTTTTTCAAAAATGAACTGCTTATTTTCTGCTGGTAGGGACTCTCGCTCACAAAGATGCTCATTACGCATGCCTTTCTTTTCATTTCCTCTACGATACATTTTTCTCTGGCACATAGCACTGCAACTTCAAAGCAGAAAGCAGCTAAGGGCGAGGTGACTAATTAATGAAGGAAAGAGCTGGGAGAGCATATATGAAGTTTGCCATGAGACAAGGCATTAACAGTGGTGAAGGACCGACTACCGAACAGTGGCAGGAGGCTACTTAATGATGAAACGGCAAATGGTCTGCTGACTGCGCTGCAAGACCGATACGGGCTCAAGTACCCACCACTCCTACCGAGAGGATGAGGATCAAAGGCGATCCCTACCGAGCAGAGGAGAAAAAGCATCTTGCGGCTCAGTTCATCCTTGGCTAGTGGTGCAGGCCAGAAATAAATAGTTTCCTTTTTGGGAAGGATCATGGAACTCTGCAAGGGCGTGATACCCTGTGAGGTAGGCGACCCATAGGTAACATTTGCAAGAAAGTCCTCTGGGTTAAAAGTTGAGACCGATCTTGGCGAAAAGCCTGCAATGCAGCGGAAAGGTCAACTGCCATTACAGAGACGTCAAGAACTTGTCTATCAATGCCGGAGGCATTAACCTTGACTGGGCAAAGCCAAAGTTATAAAAGGGATAGAGTGATTCTCAGGGATGATAATGACTTTAAAAGAGCTGAGGATGGATTCCACTCCATTTGGGTCCTCTTGACATCGATATGCCTCCAGGATGCTCTCAAAAAAGGTCTGTAGCAGAAGGTGTGAACTCTCCTCTATCTCACGGGTGAGCCATTATCTTGAAGTAGCCGCTGAGGAGGCGCCATACTCTTGACAAGGTTCTTGTCGTAAGTTCCTGCTGCTCAGCTGGGGTGGTAAATCATCTCCTTCTGGAGGGAGCTGCGGAGATAGGTTTAGTCACCACAGCATAGTTGTGAGAAAATAACCAAATCTATATCAATAAGGGTTTTACATCCTATCGTGCTAGATGCCTCGAGCAATACCACAGCAACCATCAGGGCAGAAACTGGCCAAGAGCTGTCCTTGGGAGGGTCTTTCCGTTGGAGCTTATAGAGCACTTTGGGTATTTAGAGCTGTAACACTTGGTCGCGACGTGAGCCACACCCGTCCAGTGAGGCTCGGGCGTCAGGTGGCGCCTCTCTGGGAGCCTTCTTCTTGTAAGAGCTCACTGGAGCAGGTGGAGTCATTTGCCTCGTCCAAATGGCTGGAAAGGTTCGTCCAAGAGGAGTACCTCGAGGCTGGAAGGCTAAGGCACGCAGGCGCCACACGCTGGCGCTGTCCTAAGGAAAGAGACTGCTAGGCGTATCCACCTTGAGCGAGCAAGCCCCACCCGCTCCAGCAGTTGGCTGACTCGCTCAGAGGAAAATGTAACCCGTCAACCGATTCTTGGATCTGTATATTCTCCTTGGCTGTTAACAGAAGAGACGCAGGTCTTGGAAGAGGTAACTTAGCTTGTTACTCCGGTACGGCATTTGAAGAGGGTCTTTTGGGGTAAGCCATCTCCATCGTAGGTGGCTGATAAATGCCCTCGTGCGGTGTCTCGATCATGGAATAAAACTCAAAGAGAGGTCTTTCTACCCGGCTGAGCACGTGATGATAGCTGGCTGGAGCAAAGACGACCTTCTCCCTCAGATAGATATCCGAGGGATGCAGTTCAGCTTCTCCGCGTATAAAGCCAGAGCTTTGAGATGGCGTAGAACGAGTTCCATTATTGCTTGTTCTTCATCTTTTTCGATTGCGATATCTTCGTCCGTTGCGGGATCCTCTTCATATACTCCATCGTCTTCGGCCGCTGTGCTGTCGTCTTCGGCGGCGCCGCCTCCTTTGTTGGCTTTGCAGTTGGCATCGACCTGCTTGGCATGAGCTGAAGAAAGCTATAGAGGCTGTTGCGCTTCCACATTTCTCATATGATAGATAAAGGGTGGCGGTGTTCTTTACTTAGCATCAGCTTTTGATTTCCAAGTTCCAGAGATGGTCATCATCCACTGAAGAGAGACGCCTCAGTTGCGGAACGTTCGTCGGCCTTCAGCTGCCATCTCGAGACACGGAGGGATAGTCATCCATATTCAAGTTAGCCATAGAAGGTATTCTGCACTTGCCTGTGAGGGCCATGGCTACATGTCGTTATTTTTGCGTCAGCGAGGAAAGGTATCTACCCCATCGGAGGGAGTTGCTTATAGAGGCCTTTGTCGTTGTGGGCAGAACATACATTTACTAAAGAAGAAACTGAGGCTATAGCGGTCACCATCTTTGCAAAGGATCCTCTTCAGCGACCATTTCATCCAAGATATCATTGACCTCAAAACAAGCGCCTACTACAGGAATAGGGATACTCATACCTGTCTCGAAGTCCTCAAGCTATGACGAAACTACCCCCAAAGAGGTTCCAGAGGTTATCCAACTGAGGTCTTTTTCTAGCGAGCCACTCCTTGATATCGGCCTTTGACGAGTTCGGTCTTGCTTCTTGAGGAACTCATAGTAATGCTTCACATTGAGCGCCCTGTGATTGCCATAGGCATTTTCTCGGGAAGTGCTTGAAGAGCTGTTAAAAGAAGCTTCTCCTATAGCATGGTGTTTGTCTAAGAGCTTTTGGTATTTTTCGTTGCATAGAATATGAGCCGAGCGGCTATTGCTTCTTTGAACCAGCAGCATAGAGATAAGTACCCTGTTGTAGGTTTGAATAGCGAAGGAAAGGGCTGTGGTAGAGGGTAGTTTTCTCATCTATGTCGCATAGCTGATGCTACATTGACATATACTGATGTCCTTCTGATCGTGAAGGAAGTCTCGAAAACCACGAGTGCTGTGATTTGCTTTAGCCTCCAAGGAACGGGTTGCTTGGCCCGCTCAGGAAGGTTTGCAAGCCTGAGGAGGACTTCCTGTCGTCCTCTGCCCCTAGAAAAGAGCACTCTGCCATCATCCCAACTCACGTATACTTACCCTCAGATAGGTTCAGCAACTTATAGCCACCTTCGGTAAGGTTCTTTTCCTCTTAGCCAAGGCAAAAAGTTGATTCAGGTGTTTTAAACTTTTTCTTATCCGAAAAGGGCACACGCTATCCCGATATAGTTCTCCATCTGCCCCCTTTGTTGTCCAGTACTGGAATAAATAGACAGGATCTCAAAAGCTATCCCTGAATTTCTGGGTTGCGGAGCAGTCTCGAAGGAAATCCCTCTGCTTGTCTGTTAGGAAGACTATCAATCCACTGCTTGAACTCCGCTGAGTCCTCAGTGGAAGCAATATCGCTTTTTGCAGAGTGACTCAAAGTCAATAGAGACTACCCAAGCGGCATCGACTAACGCCAAAGAGGCTGGCTGCTTAGAGAACAAGAGCCAAAAAGATAGGGACTAAGCCAAGTAAGAATCGCTTCATAAGTTTTGAGTTTTTAATTTTAATTTTAAGTAATTTTGAGTAATTCTAAGTGATTAGTTTCTGACAACCGTTCACTATTCACTGCTCCTGCATAGATCAAGTATGGTAAGGACAGCTTCGGTATTGCCTTCGTCAAAGCGTCGTGCCCAAAAGGTATAGACCCAGCGGACGTAACCATCCTGGGGCTGTTACTATCCGTTAAGTCTCTTCAAAACTCGGGGATTTTCGAATCTCCTTGAATACCTTTTTAAGCCCTTTTATATGGTCTTCTATAGGAAGACCGATTCATCCATCAAGAATGTCCTTATAGAGTTGGCCATTGTCTCCTTTGTAACTCATAGACATTCTAGAGTCTGCTATTTGTCCATTGAGCGTACGGCATATAGGTATTTTCCCCTAACTGTCCACTTTGATACATCGCTCCATGACACTACTCCCCAAAATAGTACCAAAAGGCAAGGAGCTTATTATTATCTCGCCTATATAGCGCTGGAGATGATAGAGCGTAGCTGTTTTCTGATAGGGTATTTCCTTTATAGATACTCACTAGATAGAGATAACGATTTTCTTTTGATGAAAAATTCATTTAGATCGTATACCTTTTTATAGGGCTCATTATTTAGGAGCTTTTGTAGGAATCCTTATTGAATGCTACAAAAATCCCATTCAGGGTCTTTTACTTCTTCTCTTTGGTAAGTATCTTCAGTATCTGTATCGCTAAAGGTCTTGTGCTCTTGCCCTATATAGCTACCATCATACTCACTCTCATCAACCACTTGGGCGGAGGGACGGCGTAGCAGATCAAAATAATCGTAATCAGTATTGAGTTCTCCCTTGAAAAAGAGATAGATACATACCCCAGTCCATAAGATAGAGCAACACCAAAGATCCCTAAGAGGCTCATCCCCATAAGGCGATATCCTTTTCTACTGAGAAAGCGCCCTCAAGAGAAACAATACGGCTGTTATAGGTAGCAGGGCAAAGACATATAGCTGGAATTGTCCCTATCTCGGCATCGTCAAAAGAGGTAAAGAGTGTCCAGAAGAGCGCTCCTACAGCCAAGACTCCCAAGAAGATTCCCTCAAAAAGAAGGATATCCTTCATCCACTCAGTCAGGGGTAGCGGCTCTTTCTTTAGCAACTGACGAATCTTCGTCACTACCGCGCCTATGAGGATACTTATCCCTATAAGTAACACCCCTACTAAGAAAAGCCGCACAACAGAATAGTGAAACCCATGACCTATAGCGCATCCAAGAAGGAAAGCAAAAGGCGGGTTCACTACCTTGGAAAGGGCAGTAAAGGGTTCTATTTTGGTCAGAGACCAAATAAAAAGGATCCAGCCAATAGACCCTGCCAAAACATAAAAAGAAAGAACCCCAAGACAATGAGCTGCACCCAAACAATGGCGGGCATTATTCTTTTTAAGTTGTTAACCATAACAGACTATTTTTACTCTTATACAGGCACAAAAGATACAATATTTTGTACGATATACAATACTGAAATCCATTCAGAAGTAAAAAGTTTTTGAAACATTGTAAGTTCTATTAGTACCTCTTTTTGTGTCCCTACATAGTATTTGTGATGTACTACTGTCACAATCTTGCCGAGGAAATTACGAGTTTGTTACAGATAACCCCGTAAAAATAAACCTTCAAATGTGAGAAAAATATTTATTTTTACCAAAATGTAATAATAAACTTCTTTTTATATGCTTATTTTACATTTCGGTTTTTAGTACCTTTGTCGCCAAAATAGAATCTTATGAAACATTCAGGACTTTATCCCTACCCAAAAGATTATTGAGCGACTACAATATGAAAATCCTTGGTGGACGAGTAACGAAATACCGACCACTTATGCCCTTATGCCTCGCCGATTGATACTTTGATCAGTTCTACCCTTATGTAGCCGACCGCAATATACGTCGTGCCAGAGTTTATGGGCCACGCCGTGTAGGTAAAACTGTAATGATGTACCACACCATAGCTCGCCTTTATTAGTGAAGGTGTACCTGCTCAAAATAGGATTTATTACGTGGACAACCTCATTCACATCAATTTAGGGCTACAAGATATATTGGATATATATCGCAGGCTATAGGCAATACTTCTTTAAAAGACACTTATATATTCTTTGATGAAATTCAGTACCCTAAAGATTGGGAGCGACATCTTAAAGTACTGGTAGACAGATACCCCAATACCAAATTTATAGTTTCAGGCTCTGCTGCGGCTGCTCTCAAAATGGCACTAGTACCGAAAGTGATGCAGAGTTCACTGACTTTATGTTGCCACCACTTTACTTTTCAGGAATTTATTCACCTAAAAGGCAAAATCACCTATGCAAAAGCAGCATCATCTTTTGCAGGCAAGGAAAAACCTTATTGGGTAAGTACGTTTCCTCAAGGAACTGAATAGCGAATTTCTGCAATACTAAATTTTGTGGCTATCCTGAAGTAGTCTGAGAAAATACAGCAGATACGCAGATACATCAGAAAATGATATAGTAGACAAGGTGCTGTTGCTGCGACCTACCTAGCTACATCACATGGTATTAGAGATGGTGCAGGAATTGAACCGCTTTTTAGCTACATTGCCTATAATACAGGTAATGAATTTTCGTACGAGAAGATGGCTAAAGAAAGTGGTATCAATAAAGAGATGCTAAAGAAATACTTAGAATATTTTAGAGGCTACTTTCCTGATAAAAGTGCTAAACAAAAGTGACATCAACGCTACTAAAGAGAATTACCAGCTTTTAAAGTGCACTCACCAATCCTTCACTGCTACAGCATTGTTCTCGCCTATCAAGGACGATGATGAGGAAATGGGAATATATGGTAGAAACAGCTATCTTAGCCCAATGGCTACACCGCGAGTAACGTGACATCTGACTTACGCTGCTGGAAAGAAGGACGTGCGAGGGTGGAAGTGATTTGGTACTGATTGACGACAAACGCTTTTGACCCAAGGTTTAGCAGTAGAAATAAAATGACAATAGGTATTACCAAATGCCACAGACTTAATCAGCCTAATAAGTGCAAGCCAGACGGAGCTAACAGCTCGCCTCATCACTACTAAGGATACCATAGGTACTAAAACTTTGGACGAGCTGCAATTCACTTTTTATACCTTCTGCCCCTTTTACGCGTATAACATAGGGCGAATACACTAAAAACATTACAATAAACACCTCTTTTGTGCTACGTATACAGGTGTAGCTAATGAGTCAATGAACAAATCGAGCTAATTAGCTCGTTTTCTTATAGTTCCAAATTGCCCAACTGTTCAGCAGCAAAAGCAAAGCCTACCAAATATAAGAACTCAGTACTGGGTTGTGCATACTCACGCTTGGAGGCACAATTAAGCGGGAATGGCATTGACAAAATGAGTTATAGGAATGGCATTACTTACCTGCCGACTCCATGCAGGCATACTATCTACACTGGTGAGGAAACCGCTCATCAGTAGGGAAGATCATTATAAAGAAATAGGCGATGAACATAGCTGCAACTGCGAATTAGCACAAGGGGAGACAGAGCAATCCGGAAAGCCGAGAATTGCGACGAGGTACATTATCGCAAAAGGCGTATAAGGTGAGTAGATTTCCTGCGGGAAGATACCATAGACTACATACATCACTACAAGTCCCCAAGGTAGAGAGAATGACCCTACTACCAAAAAGGTATGAGCTGCCTAAGATAAACTGCCACTTCTTGATAGGCGTTACATTTATCTGCTCGATAGTGCTGATCTCTTTCTGACTACATTGAGTGCTGAAAGAAAGCCCCAATAATGGTGAGTAATATGGCTAAAAATGCCTGAACTATATAAAATCTGTACTCATTTGTGGAGTTGTACCAGTGCGTACTTGCCACACGGAATTGGGCTACATTACCTATACGTTGAGGGGCTTTCACATTTACATCAAGCTTTCTGTTGAAATCACGTATCACTGAAAGCAAATAGGCTCCTCCTAAGGACGACTTACTCCGTTGATGGCATCGATAGAGAGACACCGAGAGTCTGCTTTCCTTCGCGTATGAGGTTGCGCTCAAAACCTTCGGGGACTTCAAAACTACATCGGCTTTACTGTCTTCTATTAGGGCAGCCCTTCTTTGTAAGAGAAAGGAGCTCCACAAGGCGAAAAGTATCCTGACGAGGTAATCTTCTGTATGAGGTTATGGGAATAAGTACTCTGGTCGTGGTCGATATACACAAGGTTGATATTCTTCACATCAAAATTGGCAACCGAGGCAGTATAATCAGCTGCATCATGAGATGCCACAAGCATCATTGCCAAGATAGTCTTATCTCGGAATATCTGCTTAAATTCTTTTGTAGTATAAATGATAAGGTTTTTCATTGTATTAATTTGTCTATTTGTCAATTAGCCAATTTGCCGATTATCTGTTGTAGGGCAAGTTGCCATCTGCCCCTTCATACGATTTTCTACTCTAAACGAACTTTCAAACTTCTTCATTGCAAGGCTTTAAGAATATCACTGCCATTGCTATTAATACTTAGCGTTTCTTTCCATACATAAGTGAAATCCAACCCTTTGAGCATTACTTCTTCACGATAGCATAGTAGTAACTTGGGGAAGACTTTGGATATTCCTTGAAAGATAGAGGCATATTCTCATGGGAAACATAAAGTCCGGTAAAGAAAGCCGTAGGGTACATCATTCCCATCATAGCGATGAGCATAGCGGTTTGTTGTGATGAAGTGCTTGTGAAAATGAGTAGCCCCAACGACAAACAGATGATGATAAACAAGGTGCTCTCGGCGTAAAGCAGTAGCAAATTGCCACGTATCGGGACATCGAGCACATAGACCGACAGCAGGAGTATTACGGTAAAGTTGATGAGCGAGAGAATAAGATAAGGCACGGCTTTAGTCTATCAGGTATTTTTAGGGATTGAAGGGGATACTAAAAGGATTTCCATAGTGCCTAACTCTTTTCACGCACTACGGCTACCGAGGTGAGCGCAGTGCTCACTATCATAAAGACGAGTGCGATTACCCCAGGAACGAAGTTCAGAGAGCCATTTTTGCTCCTCGTTGTAGAGCATCTCGGTTTTCAACGGTTATCTGGCAGGGCATTTGCACAGCGGGGTTCAGCTCTTTGCTGATAGCTCGCTACCATAGTTGAAAGGTAGTTTTGTACTGTTTTAGCTGTATTGGGGTCGCTGCCATCGGTGATGAGTTGTGAAGAGGTTCCACTGGGGTGTAGAGGTCTTTTCCGAAATCAGGAGGGAAGATGGGCACAGCTTTATAGTACCACGCTTGAATTGGTCTTCACTTGGTCATAACGAAGCAGAGGCTCTTTCAGCTTAAAATACGGACTCGCCTGCAAGCGGTGCGTGATTTGTTAGCTATAGGTATTGTTTGCCCTCATCTAATACAGCGATACCGATGTTCTTGACCTCGCTGCTGAGGGCTTTGACCGAAAAGGATAATCTGCGCTATGGGGATACCAAAGAGTATCAGTGGCGTGCGACGGTCACGGAACACGTGATAGAATTCCTTGCGTATAAAGGCTATTAACTGTTTTCATATCTAATGATGGGCAAATTGCCATTCTATTAAGGGCGAATTGTTATTCTATTAAAGGGCGAATTGCCCATTTCCCCTCTACAGGAGTTATTCACTACGTTTTGCTTTGCGGGCGAGCTGGTAGAACACTTCGTCCATTGAGTGGGTGTGATATTGTGGTTTTTAAGGTTGGTGGGCGTATCCATTGCTTCCACTTTGCCGTCTACCATGATACTGATGCGGTGGCAGTATTCGGCTTCGTCCATAGTGGGTGGTAACGAATACAGTGATGCCCCTGCGGAGGCTTCGTATATCATATCCCAAAACTGACGGCGCGTTATCGGGGTCTACACCACCAGTAGGCTCGTCGAGGGAACTACGATTTCGGGTGATGGAAGATAGCCACCGAGAAGGCGAGCTTCTGTTTCCAGCCCAGAGGTAGCGAACCCTACGAGTTTGTTAGCTTCTGCCTCAAGCCAAGCTTGGTGATAAGGTCGGTACTGCGGGTTTTGATTTCCTTGCGACTCAAGCCATAGACCCCTGCATAGAAAGTGATGTTTTCCTGTACCGGTGAGATTGTCATAGAGCGAAAACTTCGACCCATATAGCCGATGTGCTTTTTATCTGCTCTTGCTCACGGTAGACATCGAAAGCCTGCCACGGTAGCCTCGCCCTGAGGTGGGGTAGGAGAGTCCGCAGAAGATGCGTATAGCGGTGGTTTTCCCCGCACCATTGGCACCGAGGGAAGCCGGAAGATTTCGCCTTTTCAACGGTAAGGGAAATGTTGTTCACGGCTTTGAAATCGCTGAATTGCTTTGTGAGGTTATGACAGTGGATTGCGTTCATTTTATTAAATTAGCAAATTAGCAGATGTGAAAATTAGCAAATTAGCTCCCGTTCCCCGAAGGGACAACTTATAAAGGGGATTGATAGCGATTGAAGGAGTGCTTTTTATTTGTAATAATAATACCAATTTCCGTTATATTCTTTATCACAATCTTCTTGAGAGGCGAAAGTACAGTCTTTTATACCTTCTTCCGGGTATTCCTTCTTGCAGTAGTAATTGTTTGTGATAATTGCTTATTTTTGTAATAATCCTATCTCTTTTGCTTTATTTAAAGCTTCTTCTGTCTCGAAAATATAAGACACAAAATAATCTTGTGAGGCTATATAGCTCCAAAAATCTAAGGAAGAATATACTTCACTAAAGGTTGCTTTTTACCTCTTTCTTGTGTTTCAGCAACAATATTTTTCCATATTTTGCTCATTGTTTATCTTTTAATTTCTAACTTTTACCAAAGTTTTGGTTCAGAATTTATATATTCCCTTTTTCCTCCATTAGGCGGATAAAACTGTCCTCGATGGTGGGGGTAATGACTTTCCATTCGAGGTGGGGAAGGTGCCTTTCAGCTGCTGCTGGAATAAGGTTATATTGGTGTCTTCTTTGAGGGTAAGGTGCAGGTACTCACCAAAGGGTAACAACTATCAATGTCGGGGTGCTCTCGCAAATGCTTCCAGCAGTGCGTATAGGTCTGGGGGTCTTGACAGCATAGAGTGCGGTGGGGTATTGGGCGATGATTTGACTGGGGTGCTGGTGGATAGCACCTTGCCTGATTGTATTAAGGCTATGCGGTCGCATAGGGCTGGCTTCGTCCATATAAGGGGTGGAAACCAGTATGCTAATGCCTTGCGCTTTCAGCCGAGCGAGCATCTGCCAGAATTCTTTGCGCGAAACTACATCTACCCCGTGGTGGGCTCGTCGTCAACAAAAAGGACTTTGGGCTTGTGGAATGAGGGCGCAACATAGGGCTAACTTCGCTTCATACCCCTGAGAGCTTCGTCCGCGCGGCGCGTTGCTGAACAGCTTTACTGCTCGTAAATATCCTTGATAAGGTCGTAATTCTCAGCGATGGTCGTACCAAAGACGGTGGCGAAGAAGGTAAGGTTCTCCTCGACAGTGAGATCTTGGTAGAGAAGCGCCCTGGGCATATAGCCGATGTGCTTTCGGATTTCCTTTATAATCTTTTTACAATATCCCAGCCTCTCATGGTGCCGTGCCTCATCAGGCAATAGGAGGTGGTGAGCATACGAAAGACGGTGGTTTTGCCTGCTCCATCGGGACCGATAAGCCCAAAGGTTCGCCCTTTACAACTTCTAATGAAAGGTGTTTGCTAGCGTGGGTATCGCCGTAGGACTTGCTGAGGTTATGTATACTTATGCTTATCATTTGTTGATTTAGCGATTTGGTTATGAGTTACAAGCTCTATTCTCTGGTAGATACGGAGCCGAGGCTCGCGCCAGTCTAGAGGGGGTACATGAGCCACAAGCTCGCGCTAGCAATGGTTTAGGTATTTTTGGATAAGGGTAGATAAATAGAGCTTTATCCACAGCAAACCATTGGCTTTCTTCTTTTTATCTCAGTAGCTCCAATGCTCAAAAAGGAACTTATCAGGTGTTGGAATAAGAGCTGTAATGTGTGAGTAATAGTATTCTCCCTCAGTAATAGGCTCATAACCTTTATCACGCATTCACTAATAATCTCAAGGGTATCTAAACTAAAAAGGCATACCATATTCCTTGTGTACTGGAGAAAAACTACCAAAATGCTCGTCTACTTGCCATATATTAAGTATACCCTCACCGTCAGTATCAGAGAGTTGTTTTTCTTTTAGTATCTCAAATCAGGATAGGAAGCTAACATCAGTCTGTCATCAAAGTTAGTAAGAAGGAACGATTGCAAGAGGAAACATATATATGTAGCTATCAGGCAGTTTTTGATAGATTTCAGCTGATTACCTTCTAAAAGCAATATAGTAACTTTCTGACCAACCTGCACCATCTAATAAGGAAATAGTTACTTCATTTTCTTTGAGGCAGATGGGTAAAGTCATAAACTCGCTGCACAGGGTCTTCCATCTCCAATGAAGTATGGTTTTGCCATTTCATCAATAGCCATAAGAGTAAAAGTCTCATTCTCATTGTATAAGGCACCACTTAGGTAGGTGTGATTTAGAGATTCTTCGTAATGGAGCACATCCCCTTTGATAAAGTACTCTTTACCTGTTTTTGTGTTCTTTACCGAGGTCCTTCATCGGTAAGAGTCATAAGTTTATCCCCACTGTTGAGTTTTTCGGGAATAGAAGTAAAGGGTTTGATATTGTTCAATGTAAATCATAGTATAAAGGTTTTATCTCTCTCTTGTACTAACCACAATGAAGTATAAAGTACCCACATTATAATACTTTCAGGAAGTATTTTAGTACAGTGCTTAATTGCTGGGTAATACTATTCATTTTTCTGATTTGTCAATTTGTCGATTTTGCCAATGAGCAACGAGCTCCTTTCTTGGTAGGCATGAGCTACAAGAACGCACCAGCAGGACTTGACGATTTGTTGATATGTTATTTTTCTTAAAATGATTGCCAGTTAATGCAGTTGGAAATCATCTAAAATATATTCTTTTTCCCGTGTAACTATTATAAAAACAAATCTTATTTTCTTCCGCTTTGACAGAAGGATACCAGTCATCTAAAGAAGCATATCTACTATGTTTTCGGATCAATAATTAGGGTTACAACACCTGACCACTGATGAGGTTTCACGGCTTCTATTGATATAAAAAAGCTTTCGGTCGATTTATCTATACTTATTTGCTTGATATTTCTCAGGTAGCACCAATAGGGCAATTCGTTGTTTGACTCAGGGAAATATACAGAGCAAATCTCATCTCCGCGTGGAGGCTCTGTTTCATATCTTAGCAACATACGCCCTCTAAGTGCTACTTCGTATGTGTACTCTGTGAGAAAGGTTATTCTACATTCTTCTATATCAAACATATTTTACTAATTATGAGGTTACTTTTCGTTTTCTATATCAAGACAAAAAGCAGAGGTCTTTTGCCTTCGGGGTCTTTTTCTATGTAACAATTTTTCGCAAGGGATAATCCCAATCGCCGTTAGGTTTTTACTTTCTGATAAAGGGTACTATATCGTGCTTTTTGTCCCAAAGGATACGGGCATAAAGTATACCGTTGTACTCGGCATAGCTCCCGAAAGGATTTACTTCTTTTGAGGGTAAGTACAGGTAAAAATGAGCTCTACCATCATAATCACGTAAAGGCATCAGCACCCTATAAACTTCTGTGTAAAGCAATCTCACCCATATTAATTTCTTTTTCATATAGTTTGCAGAATGCTTGAGGGTCGTTTTGGTATAAAGTTATATTCTTCAGCACTTATGCGATAGTAGCGGTTATAGTCTGCTATCCAGGAACAAAGTACCGTCATTAGGTATGTTTCGAGGCTTCACAATATCCTAAAGGTAAAGAAATGTTCTCAGTCTACGAGTTCTTTAGTAAGCTTTTATGTGTTCTATGAGTTTTTAATTTCATCTTGTAGGGTATAATTAGTTTTCTTCACTTTTAACTCTTATTGAATTACTTATAATAACGTTCCAACGCTTCTTTTGCCACTTCTACAATCTTATCGTTTACATCTTTGGCAAAGGAGATTGCACGACAGGGAACAAGTACCATTATAGAGTTTTTCTTCGTGCAAAACATACTAACAAACATGCGACATTTTTCATTATGAGGGTCGAATGCTATATAATCTTTATCCTTCAGGGAGTGTACAAACTTCATTAATGACTTGATGGCTGATGAGAACGAAGATAATACATACAGGTTAATGATGCGATCGAAAAGAGTTCCGTATTGGTATATACAAAGATTGGTCAGGCAATAATCCGCTTGTGGAGTTTGCAGAACCAATATTTTATTCTGCGATAATACCGACGAAAGCGACCACATCAAAGTCTATGTGTGGCCTCAGCTTCTCCCTTCTCTCCTTTCTCTATGGTAAAATGTCGTGAAGAATAACAAAACTTCTGATGCGCTACGATATTTTTGGATGGCAAGACTGTCTTTTGCCAAATGGGTATATTTTTTCAAACTTGTCAAATTCTTGTATATTCCTAATACTGTCTACAGTTTGTGCTATCCCACATACAGAGACAAAGAAGATGACAATACAGATATAATAACTTTTTCATATTTTGCTGTTTTTACTCATATAGAACAAAGCGATCGAATTCAAAAACAATGTTTTTCAATTACTCTTTTTGTCTTCTGTGCTATTACTTAATGACAAAGATACGAATTTTTTTGTTTTTTCTCCCTACCCTCTCTATACAATTTCTTTTTCCATACATATTTCATATGTGTAAAGGAATATACCTAAAGCTAATAAGGAAAGATGTTGAAAATAGTCACTCTTCACTCAAAACACCACTTCCCATACATTCCTATCTTTAAATAACCATCATTTTTACCTTTACTTTGATAGCATAGACCAGGTTAGCGCGTTCGGATTTGGTCTGTATAGTCTTGAGGGTGAACTCGGCCTTGCTGGCTATATGGGTGATTTCCCCCTCATAAGTGCGTTGCGCTCCCTCTCCTGCATCGGTACGGACGGTAACTTGCTGTCCTAACTTGATTTGGGGCAGTTGATCCCCGTTATATAGGCTTTTGAGAGTAAGAGTCTCCATATTGGCAATTTTATACAATGGCTTGCCGAAAGTCTGCATTTCCCCTTTGAGGGCGTAATTGATCAAGCACCGTTCCCGCTATGGGGTTAATAATCTCCCTTGGTTGATTTGCACTTGTACCGCCTCGGCATTCTTCTGCAGGGGGCTTCTTGGCTCGATGCACATTACGATTTTTGCGTATTGATATTAGTAAGGCTTACCCTTGAGTTGGTTTTGGGTAACGGCAAGCTGTTTGTGGAGCTGCTCTACTATGGCGGTGAGGTCGTCCAATTGCTTTTTGGGTAGCAGCGCCTCCCGCCACGAGTTGTCGCACACGGGTAAGCTCACGCTCCTGCTGTTCGAGTTGTGCTTTCTGTACCTCATATTGGCTACGGATAAGCGCCACCTGGTCGGCAGGGGCTTAGGGTCTTCTCTTTGAGGGAAGAAATGGTAGCTTCGACTTGCTCTTTTTGGAGCTTGAGGACTTCTACATTGATTTGCCCCACCTTTTGTCCTTCGGTGAGGGTCTTGCCTTCTTCTACCTCGTAGGCGATGAGTTGTCCTGTTTGCTGGGCGGAAACAATCACTTCATCAGCGGTAAAGTTGCCTGAAGCATCGAAGTTGTTCTTATGGTTGCAGGCGATAAGGGCTGCAAGGGCGGTGATGAGTGTTATCTTTTTCATTTTCCTATGATTAATTGTTGTTGTTCTTGGGCTTGTAGCAGCTGTATCTCATGCAATAGAGTGTTTGCTGTGCCAGGTGCCAAGCATTGACCTTCTGCAGGTATTCGTGGGTGGTGATGACCCCATTGTCCAATTGTACTTCGGCTGCTTTGGCGACGGACTGGCGTAGGTCAGCGCTCTCTTTGTCCTGCTCCATCAGGCGCTGGAACTTGCTCAGCTGGGTATCCTGCTGGATAAGATCGAGCTCAGTGCTCATCATAAATGCTTTGCGATCAGCCAAGAGTGATTCCCCTTGTAGGCGTAGGAGCTGCTTCTTATTCGAGAGGCTATAGAGCGGACTGAGATTCCACTGCAAGCGTACCCCTGCTATATAATACCAGTCGAACTCGTTCTTGATGATGTTCAGTGTGGGGCGACCATAAGCTCCCTGAAAGAAAAGTCCTATTTTAGGCAGGTACTCCGAGGTAAGTAGTCGCTCTTGGGCATCTAACACTGTCTGCCGCAGGTCAAAGCCTCTGAGCTCAGGACGGTGATTGCTATGACTAAGTACCCTTGGCTCGGGACGTTGCAAGGCTGTATCCTCAGGCAAGCTTTTTCCCTATAAAAGTGCTAAGCATTTTCAGATACATCCCTTTTGTGGCTTCATATTCTGTACGTTGCATCGCAAGGCGCAAGAGTTCCGCTTTGAGCTCTGCTACATTGCTCGGCAGAGTGGTTCCGTGCTTGAGTGCCACCTGTGCTTTTTCAATTGTGACTGTAAGGTTTCGGCGTTCAACTGGTTTTGAGCCAGTTGTGCCTCTATAAAGCAATACCCCCAAAATAGAGATTGCTCACCCGTTGCTTCAGGGCATAGAGCTGGGTCTCCACTGCCTGAGCTTGTACGGCACTTTGTGCTTTGGCAAGCTCTTTTTGTGCTCGAGTAGCTCCTCCATTATAGAGGAGTTGGCTCACCTCTCCTACCACTTTATATTGGTCTTTGCTTACCTCTGGTAGTGTTATAGGCAATGGCAACCGCCCGATAGACTGGGAAAAATCAATCGTCTCGGACTGGTAAGTAGCCTGTGCAGAGAGACTCACTTGTGGCAAGTAAGCCTTATTAGCATTGGCCAAAGTATAGTCCTCGCTCTTGGCTATCAAGTCCAACTGCTGTACTGTTGGGTAGTGCTCACGGGCTAACTCATAACAGCGCTCCAAGGTAAGTCTCTCTTGGGCAAAGACTACTACAGGTAGGAATAAGAGTAAAACTAATAATCGCATTTTTAATGATTAATGGTTAATGAGTAATAATAGAATTTAATCATTTAGTTTAACCAATTGGTTAATATATGGGTAAAAATATAAACTATTCTTTTTGAGGACAAAATTGGCTACTCTATTTCTTTCATGGGTGCTTTACCTCACGCCCCCTACTTATGAGGGATTGGGGAGGAACAACATCCCTTGGATCCATTGCGGGATAAGGGTTTTTCGCTCGAGCATTAGGGCTTTATACTGTTCCTCAGGGTAGGTTGAGTAATTAGCACTAATATAGGCTTGGCAACAAAAGGGAATATCACCAACCCAATGACATTGAGAATAGCGTGCATTAAGTTAGGCTCGCTGATTTCGCCACGGGCTACAGCTTCAGCATATTGACGGGTGAGCGCCGAGTTAGTAAGTACTTCTCTTATAGGACTTTTGCTCTACAAAGAATTGCGGATTAGGGCGCACCTCGTTGAGTATAAAGGTTGGCAGGTCAGGTTCTTCCAAGAGCAAATCGATATAGTTAGCCACTACTTGCTCTATTTTCTCCTCTAAAGAGGTACTTTCATCATTGAGGATAACACCTACACCTTTAAAGAATTGTCCCATTGTTTCCATCATCACAATCTCAAAAGAGCTTTTCTTTACTGCGGAAAATAATAGTTGAGCATCGCGTGATTGATACCCTGCTTCCTCGGCAATATCACGGGTGCGAGTGCCTGCATAGGCCCTTCTGGTGAAAGACTTTGCGAGCCGCCGCTTTGATGCGATCTTCAGTGGATGTGTCTTTAGTGTTACTCATTGTTGTTTGATTTCAGGGGCAAAGGTATATTAAACATTTGGATTAACCAAATGGTTGATGATTTTTACTAATTAGCGAATAGTTTTTCTGTATTGTCATATCCTAAAGAATAGCAAGGTAAAAAGAAGAATAACGGTTAGTGCCTAAACTAACTATTTATAAATCATATATCTTAGGTGTCCTCCTTTGATGATTTTTAAAGTTTATTTCAAAAAGAATTTTTGATAATACTTCAAGATGTAACTTTGTTCCAAGTTATTTGTTATATTAATTATTTGAAATTCCATAAATATACAATTTTTCAATCCAACGAACAACTTTTTATTTTTTTAAAATCAGAATGCACAACAGGTAATAGTAGAGATCCCTGACAATGCAATGATGGTTTGTAGATTTGTTTTTAAGTTCTGAATAATAAAAAAAGATAAGATTATGGCACGATTAACATTTGAAGAAAGAAATAAAAATAACTATACCAAGTATAGCGATGTTTCTATTAATACAATCAATAAATATAAAGGCGTACTTCCTGAAGAACTATTAACCATCTGGCAAAATATGGGCTATAGGTATTTATGAAGATGGTTTTTATACAGTTTGTTGATCCTGATGAGTACAATTTGTATTCGATTACATTGATAAGTTGTTAGAACCTTCTATCGTATTTGGTGTTACGGCTTTAGGAGATTTATTAATATGGGAAGGTAATGATAATTGGACGATTTCATCTGATGAGGGAAATAGAATCTTGTTTATAAATATAAGAAAGTGCACAAGCGAAATCTTAGGTGATATGGATTTTTCTTTTAAACTTTACTTTAGGGATGAAACGGCTATTATAGACAAGGAATATTTTTGACTCCCTACCTTATTTAAATATTAAGGAAAGTTACCTACTTTTGCAATATGGTCAGTGCTATGGCTATGTCCCAGCCTTGGCATTGGGAGGCAAAGCATCCAGCAAAAATCTGCAGGTGGTAGATGTAAAGTCGTATATAGACATAATAGGACAAGCTGTTGGTAAATTTATAGATTTATCAGATTAAAAATATGGGTAAGGAAGAAAGAATAAATCAGATTACCAAGCTAGCGAAGATACTGGAGCGAATTCCACGCGACAAACGAATAGAGGTATTTAATCATGGTGCAAAAGAATATTTCTTTGTCTAGGTCTATAATCTGAAGATTGAGGACAATGAAAACTAGAAAGCAAATTGTCATATGAAGACTAGAACAAATATATAGAATAAAGGTAAATGATAATTTTAGAAAAAACAATGACTAAGAAATCAGAGGAGCCAAGATAAGAAATTACAGGAACAAATTAATAACTTTTTTTAGAAGATGGACATTAAGAATATCTTAGAATCTAATGGATTATATGAGGCAAAGGATTTTATCAGCTTGTGATTATATATCTGTCCCTAAGGACTGGCACTTTATCCTAAAAGGAAGATAGTAAAAACACGTAAAGAGCTCATGCTGAATTATTGGAAGTCTTTTTAGCTTCCTTCTTCCCTAAGACGATGGCGATATTTGAAGAGTATCTTGATGATATATTTGTCATATCACATTATAAACCAAGTAAAGATGGTTTATCTGTTTGTTATTGATGATGATTATATTGTATACGTGGGTAACTATCCGAGTTCAGATACTAAAATTGCTATTCTTCCTGAAAAAAACTGCGTGAGTTCTATATACATATCCACAATGGTTGGTTTGAAAGTATTAGCGGTGGATTAGGACTACTTCCCATAGAGAAAATACAGTTTCTAGATGAATCAGAATGGGGACTTCCTCTGGAGATATTACAGTCTGTAGAATTGTCAAAAACCTACTATGTTTTTTTCATAATGGTGGTGGTGGTTTCCTTTGTATTAATACAGAAAATGCTGCAAACCCTAAGTCACTTGTCTGGTGGATAAATAATCGTCCTAAGCTAGGCATAGATTTTTGGAGTTTTTGGACTCTTGGATAGAAATAGGATTTTTATATTAGAACCTCTGCAAAACTCTTTTTGCATATAATATATGGAACAAAAGTACGAAAGAAGGTAAAACTGAAACTGATGTTGCAGATAATATGAAGACACAGCCAAAAGATGCTCATAGAGCAAGACATAAAAATATGTGGTGACCAATATCACCAATACGATCTAGCAAACAAGCCTAAAAATTAAAAAAATAGTATTGATATGATTATGAATCACGAAGAATTTTTTTATCTGTTTATAATAAAAGCCTTTAGAAACTGACAGTTTTAAAGTGCATAATGATTTTCTGAATATCTTATTAGCAGATCATTCTGAGACAGGAATGGAGCGTCATTTTGCTTATTTTAATGAGTGTGACAATAGTGATTTGAAAAAGAATCTTAGGTAATGGATTTTTAAAAAGAGGAGACGAAGGGCTATCTTTTCTTATTAAAAATTAGACAGTGAAACTGATAACCTTATTAGATCCAACATCATTCACATCATAGGACTGACACATGACAGGAAGTATTTACCCTCAATTATCCCTTTCCTTAAAAATGAAGATCAGGAAGTGAGATACAAAGCCATAGTTGTTTGTGGCTGGTTAGGCGACACAGAAACAATTAATATTCTAAAAAGTACATTATCAATCTGAACAAGTCGATATCTTGAGGGGATTCACAATCTCTGCTATGCGTCAGATATTCTTCAGACACAAAAGAAACAAAAGACGAAATAGTAAAAATTTATCTACACAAAACTACCAAAAGAAATCGATGAAGAAGTTATTGCCATTATGATAGTAGTCCTACAGGACCTTACAAAAAAATCAAGTATGGACTTAAAGAAGACCCGTACTCAGGTGAAGTATCGGGTAATATTGTCAAGGCTAAGTGTAAGATATTAAAAACACCCATTGTGCTTTTTCCAATGATTGAGGCTTTTAGATTATTAGATTATGTGTTTCTCTATATAATTTATTCTATGTTGGAGATTTTACCCCACTGAATATTAGTATTTTAAGAGCTTGAAATTATTTTATATGATTACGTTTTTATCATAAATAGATCGCATAGTTGGGAGAATAAAAGTCTCTATTCGTTTTCGTTTTTACAATGGGTTAGATATAGTAATCATTTTACTTATTTCAAAAAGAGTTTTTCCTTTTAGTTCCCTATCCATTGCTTTTTGAATTTAACAATTAACCTTGACAATTAACAATTATATTTCGTATATTTGTCCTTTTAATAGACACAAAATGAGTTTCCCTACCGACCTTGCCATAGCGCAACAAGCCCACATGCTACCTATTGAGAGATAGCGAAAAAGTTAAATATCTCCGAAGATGATATAGACCCTTATGGAAAGTACAAGGCCAAGCTGCCTTTGTCCTTGATAGACCCTAAGAAGATTGCCCAACACAAGCTCATCTTGGTTACAGCCATTACCCTACTCCTGCCGGAGAAGGCAAGACTACGGTAAGTATCGGTCTTACCGAAGGACTGAACAAAATTGGCAAAAAGGCTATCGCTGTTCTTCGAGAACCTTCCTTAGGCCCTGTCTTCGGTATCAAGGGAGGAGCCGCTGGGGGTGGTTACTCTCAAGTGGTGCCTATGGAGGATATTAACCTACACTTCACGGGCGACTTTGCTGCTATCGAGCGTGCCAATAACCTCTTGGCGGCTGTCATAGACAATAATATACAGAGCAAAACACACTCCTAGGTATAGATCCACGTACAGTAGTCTGGAAGCGTGTGATGGATATGAACGACCGCGCCCTACGCCACATTATTGTAGGCTTAGGAGGCACTACTCATGGGATTCCTCGCGAAGATGGGTTCAATATCACCCTGCTTCCGAAAATCATGGCTATTCTCTGCTTAGCGGAGAACTTTTTTCCGACCTCAAGCGCCGCTTAGGCAATATCTACGTAGAAAAAATATGATGGCACTCCTGTTTTTGCACGTGATCTCAAGGTCGTGAGGTGCTATGGCATTGCTGCTCAAGGAAGCTATCAAGCCCAATCTGGTACAAACCCTGAGAACAAACCTGCCATCCTCCATGGAGGACCTTTTGCCAGTATCGCTCAAGGTACCAATACAGTAGTAGCTACCAAAAATGGGGCTTTTCCTTAGGCGAGTATGTAGTTACCGAAGCAGGCTTCGGAGCCGACCTCGGCGCCGAGAAGTTCCTCAATATCAAGTGTGTATCGGCAGGACTTGCCCCCTGATGCGGTAGTTATTGTAGCTACCATACGCGCCCTACGTCACCACGGAGGGGCTACCAAGGAGGAGTACAACACCCCTTCCTTAGAACGTGTGAAGAAAGGTGTTGCCAACTTAGAAAAACATATAGAAAACGTACAATGCTTCGGACTGAAAGCGGTAGTGGCTATCAACCACTTCCCCAATGATAGTGAGGAAGAGATTGCCTATATCCAAGCCTTCTGCAAGGAGCGAGGGGTGGAGGCCATTGTCAGCCGTGGCTTTTAGCAGAAGGAGGCGCAGGTACCCAAGAGCTTGCCCGTGCCGTAATAGCTATAGCCGAGAGTGGGGAAAGCCATTTCACCCTCTATACGACCATGCCGCTTCTGTGGAGGAAAAATAAAAACGGTAGCCACTCGCATCTATGGAGCTAAGGGGTAAACTATAGCGCAACAGCCCTAAGCCAACTCAAGCAAATCAACAAATTAGGTTTCGATAAGCTCCCTATCTGTATGGTCAAGACCCCTAAGTCGCTCAGCGATGACGAGAAGAAACTGGCACGCCCGACCGACTTCGAGGTAACTGTCCGTGAGTTCGAGTTTGCCTCAGGCGCTGGCTTTATCATCCCTATCTTAGGGAGACACTGTTCGTATGCCTGGCCTTCCAAGTGTCCCTGCAGCCGAGGGTATGGATATTGATGATGATGGAATCATTACAGGACTTAGCTGGTAGCTTATGGTTCCGGAGGGCAGAAGGCTCCTTTTAGCTGAAAGATATTATTCATACTTTAAGAATATGAAACATTATTTTATTTTTAGTATTAGCTGCCTTATGCAGGCATTTTTCACCTCTTGTTCTAAAAATGAGAATGAGAGTTCAGAAGGTGGAGTATCTACCCCTAACTATAAGGACTCAATGTTTAATAACCAATGCCTTATCAGTCCATTGGTTTGTTAAATGAGAGTTACTATTTTTATTTTTTATCTTTGATTAGATCAAAAATATTTTTGTACATTTGCGACATACTAAACAAAGGGTAAGCAAAACTCCAAAACTCAAAACTCAAAAACTCAAAATTCAAAATTTATTATGACCCTATCCGAAGCTGAAAGCATCTGTCCTCTATGAGGCAGGAAGAGAAAGCAGTATTACCTTGAGGAACCTTATCATCGTCGGGGTACTCGATACTTAGGAATTTTCTTGAGGCGTGAAATACCTCCTACCTATCCTCTCCCAACAGGTTACCAATGTACCTCACCTATGTAAAGTTCAGCTGCCCTTGGCCTTGCTCCTGACCATAGGCTACCCTCTTGTGCGAGTATGGAAAAATCTTCAAGCGCAGGGAACAAGTGGAAGAGGCCTTCTCTTAATTGGCCAAGGAGAAGAATGCCGTATCACAAGTGAGACAGACGACTACCTCACCGTAATTCCTTTTGGCAAGCGCTCTCGTATCAATATGGATCCTATCTCCTACCTTGGGGTAACGATCAAGAACAAGAACTACCTGCTCCCCGTTCATTACCGTGCCGGTTCGGCTGAGATCAAGCGCGTGCTTACAGGAGCCGATGACGGAGCTTACAAGGTAAATGTGATGAACTCTATAACAAACCACAGGCCAACTCCCTGTTGACAAGGCTGCTGAGAGAGTGAGGTTGATAAGGATCTATCACCCTAAAAACCTGTTTCAGAGTTCCGCTCCTTCGCCCAGAAGGAATTAGCCCCTACCCTCGCCTCTATGGAGAAGGCTCGTAGCACCAACCAAAGTATGTTCAAGGGGCAGACGATCATCGCTATAGCTTTTGTAGTGGTGATGATGATCTTAGTCTTTACAGGAGTGATCAATTTCTCCTCTCAGACAAGTGTGCTGTGTTTCATCATTGGCTTCGCTGTTTTTGGCTTTTTATACAGTTTCCTTTCTATGCAACATGCCAAAAAGAAATTGGCAGGCACAGAGGATTACACCCAGCTCAAGACCAAAGATTTTTCAGCCGTATAGTGCACTACATCAGCCCTGATTTCCAGTATATAGAAAAAGGGACATATAGGCATAGATCTTTTGGCGTCTTTCCTTTTCCGCCAAGAACGCTATGATCTTACTGGCGGCGACCAGATTGTAGGTCATCTACAACGGAATACCTTTCCAGTCCTGCAACTTAGCGCTGACCTATCGCCCTACTATTCGCTTAGAAAAAGAGCCCGATGATATCGCTTTTTATGGAAATTATTTTGTGGCTCGCTCACCCAAGACCTTTGAGCACCCTATTGTAATCCACCCTGTCAAGAGTTTCTTTGGCACGCTCAATGATAATGATATGGCGGCTTACCTCAACACAGGGGCGAACGTATTCGCTTGGAAGACCCTGAATTCAAAAGATGTTCGAGGGTATATTGCGACGACCAAGTCACTGCCCACTATGTGCTCTCCAGCTTTCGTGGAGCGCCTCAAAAAGCTCAACGACACTACGAGGACAAGTATATATCGCTATCAATACCGACAATATCGTCATCGCTACGAATCGTGGAAATGTACTGAGCTCGGTAGATAGCCCCATCGGTGCGCTCTTCCAAAAGATAGACCTCAACTTAGTTACCGAGGTATACGAGGAGCTTGTCGAACAATTACAAATGATAGATACCCTGAAACTTAGCAATCGGTAGTGGTCTGTTCCTGACAACTCAAAGCTCAAAACTCAAAACTCAAAACTCTTTATGGTAACACATTCTAGTGGTATAGGAGTACTCGTAGTCCCATATGTAGTGATGAGCCTTCAATAGAGCTTTCTACGCGTCGTAACCAGATACAGAACGCCATCTCCTCCCTGGATTCTCTTTTTATCCAGCGAGCAGAGCGTGTCCGAATCTTATCGAAAACTACCGAAACAGTATATGCAGTATGAGCAGAAACACTCACTCAGATTGCAGAATTGCGCTCTCCTACTGTTACAGAGAACAAAATCTATCTACAACTCGAACAGGGCACAAGGTTAACTGATGAATTTCATGGCACGTGCTGAAGAATATCCTGAACTCAAGGCTAATACCCAGTTCATACAGTTGCAACGTGCTTTTTCGGACTGTGAAGAACAAATCTCGGCCGGTGACGCTATCTGAAGTGCCTCCATCACCGACTATAATGATGCTATGTTACCTTCCCTCAATATCATTTCTGGACTTCTTGGTTTACCAAATACCAATGGCAGTATGCTACCGAGAAACGAGCGACAAGCCATCGATGCGAAAGGAACTATTTTAAATAATGATCAATGTTTAATGATTAATCATTAAACATTGATCGATCAAACATTAATCATTGATCATTATTTCACTGCTATACAGGAGATTTCCACAGTCACTCCTTTAGGAAGTTTAGCCACTTGGTAGGTCTCACGAGCAGGAGCGCCTTCCCCAGGGAAGTACTCCCCATAGAGCGTATTGACTGTGTTGAAGTTGGCCAAATCGTCCAGAGAGGATGGTTGTCTTCACTACTTGGTCAAAGCTATAGCCCCCTTCTTCCAGAATAGCTTTAATGTTTTTCATCACCTGTTGTGTCTGTGGCTCTATGCCTCCAGCCACTACCTCGCCTGTGGCAGGGTTGATAGGAATCTGTCCAGATACATACAGAGTACCATTAGCCTCTATGGCTTGGCTGTAAGGCCCTATGAGGTGCAGAGCCTTAGAAGAAAGAATGACTCTTTTTCATATTTTTATAAGTATTATAGATTTTTAAGGGGTTATATCAATTATCAATTATCAATTATTATTCATTGTTCATTATTCATTTGTTCATTATTCATTGTTCATTGAACATTATTAATTAAGTACTCTATCTGGGGACTTGTTCTTCTCCCACTTGAGGGTCAGAAAGCATAGAGCCTTAATTCCTATGAAGAAGTACCAAGAGTTACGATCTCCAAGGGCGAAATGCTAAGGACATCCTAAAGCTGTTCAGATCTCGCTCAAAAACGCAACTGGGTATAAGTTACCCTTTCTCCTTGAAATCATATCCAGAGGACGCCCCTACTCGCATCTTCGGGGTGAGGTCTATATTCCCCGATACCATCAGCGAATTGGTCGAAATCATAGGATTTCGGTTGGTGTTCGAATACGAAAGCGAGTACGCCAATGTGATATCCCATGGCATAGAAGCATGGTAAAGGCGTTGTTTCTCCTCCTTCCCCTTATCGTTGGGGTCATCTTCCTTCATAGGTTTACTCAGATCAGTATTCATCGTCGAACCAAAAAGATCATCCGAACGACCTCCCGACTGGGTATTGTCTGTATTTTTTCCTTTCTTAAAGTTTTTACTGGAGAAAAAGAATAATTCAACGTCATATTCGCATTGGTAAGCCTAAAGACTTCCCCATTATTGATATTGAACTTCTCCATCTGTACCCCATTGGCATCAATAGCATAGGGGTTCATGGTTGCACCAAAGTTCAGCCCGAGCTTATTATCAAAGAACTGAGTACCTCCTGTCATATTCAGCGGAGAAAAACGCTTAGTCACTAAGTCATAGCCTGAAGAAAAATTAAGGCTATTGAGTAGCATCACCTTCTTTGGCTTGCCATCTATAGAATCCTGCTCGCGATTACGTACTTTTGCCTCAAAGGTATTGCTCAGTGAGAAGCTCATTGAGCTGGACTCATTACGCCCAGGAGCCCCATAGAGTCCTCCCTCAAAACGGCTATAATCACGCTTGGTACCAAAAGCATCGGCTATATAATAGTTGTAATAATTGTCAAACGAGAGGTGTATATCCATAACTCACCGAAAGGGCGCATCACATGGCGTATAGCCTGTATTTTCTTATCCTTGCCAAAATTGAAAGTCCCATAGATGGTTGTCCCTAAGCTCGTCCCAAAGTTATAGGTCATATAGCGAGAAAAACCATTAATAGTCATCCTTGCGTATCTTGCCCGTGAGCTCATCACTGAGTCGTGATACTAGCCGTCTTGAACTGCACACTTCATCCAAGGAAGTATTCAGGACATACTGACAAACTTGAGAATCTTAAAGTTAGTCGAGATAGGAATGCTGATGACGGAACCCTGTTTGCCCTTATCGAACATCTTTTTAGAAAAGATCCCTATCAGAAGTATCATACCTATTATCCCCCTATAAGCTATAGTTGAAGTTGATATTCTTTATCATCCTTCTTAGGTGTTCCTTCCTTAGCAAATGGATAGATACGCTCCATGCTCACCCGCATCGCCGGTAGGGTCATCTGGATACTCTGGGTATTGGTGTTCTGTGAGTGAGATGCCATAGCGACAGATTCACAGAAGGATACGAAGGAAATGTACGTGAGTATGAGATGGACGAGGACAGGGTGTTGTTCGAAAAGTTAGCCGAGTTCTGTTGGTTATAGGAATTACGGTAATAGGTCGAGGCTCCCCAAGTTCACCGAAGCGGAGAAAGTAGAGAGTGGGCTGGCCTTGCTATCCTGAGAGTGTGACCACTACTTATGTTGTAGATAGAGTTGCGGCTATAATCAGGAAATCCCCTTTGGCTGTAGATCGGGTTCTCGTGGCGTACCCCGAGTGCCCGAATATTTATAGCGCTTGCGATAGGTAGAGGCTCCACGCAATCCGTAACTCCCATTGGTAGTAGTAATCCCCAGTAAGTGCCAGATCAAAATAATCAGAGATAACAAAGTAATACCCTCCATTCTGCAAGTAGTACCCCCTGTCATTGACCTGTCCAAAAGTAGGAAATAACAGCCCTGAGGTACGAGAATCCACCATAGGATAGTAGGCAAAAGGCAATGCTATAGGAGTAGGCACATCCGAGATATACATATTGCTAAAGCCCGCAACGATTTTCTTCTTAGGAACAAACTTTGCTTTGCGCAGGCGGATATAGTAATCTGGATCTGAAAGGTCTTCCGCGGTGGTGATCATCCCCTCCTTGAGGAAGTATGTAGAGTCATTCTCTTTTTTGATAATCTGGGCTCGTATCTTATTCTCGTCCTGTATGGTATAGGCGTTGCGGATGATTGCCTTCTTAGTCACATAGTTAAAGCGAATCGAATCGGGTTCTATCACTTGTTGTGCTTGCTTGAAGACAGGCGCTTGTACCAGCTCCCCCACACTATCCTTGATACGCCCTGCATAGGCTTCTCTCTTTTGGTAATCGATTACACTAATCCCTGCCTTCAGGTCAGTATCCTCATAGGTAATCTGTGTCTGGTCATAGAGGGTAATTTTGCTCAAGGGCTTGCTGATCACCACACAATCCTTGGCATGATAGCGTACCACATCGGTAAGCATAGCGGGTTTCTTAGGTAGGGAATCCTTGACCTGTGCTAAGGTATCTTTGCCCTTACCAAGAGTATCTTTACTCTTGGAAAGAAGGTCTTTCCCCTTGGCACGAGATGAAGCGCTCTTTAGGGAATCTTTGCCCTTGACAAGGGTATCCTTCAGAAAAGCCTCTATACGCTCACGTTGTGGAACTTTGAGCTCCCGTGGTCGCTGAGCCGAAAGTCCTACAAAACAGGCGATAACCCTATGAGAGATGGTATATGTAAATATGCAAAATATAAGCAAGCCTATGTAATAGTTCAACATTTTTTTTTACCTTTGCATTTTGAAAATCAAAGATTTAAGCAATAGGTAAACTCTTTATTTTCAGAGGTCAAACTTACGGATATTTTTTTGTATCCTAAAGCGATAAACGAAGTTTGTGAATGTTTTAAAGAAATTTTAGAATTGATGAAATATTTTTATTATATTTTTTACTTTTTCTCTCTCTGTCTCTGCTCAGACCGAGCGTTTCAAGGTGGTTTTAGATGCGGGGCATGGAGGAAAAAGACCCTGGAAAAGGTACATAAGAAAAATATTTGAAAAAGAGATAGCCCTGAATATCACCCTATTGGTAGGAAAGGAACTGGAGAAAGATCCTTTGTTCAGGTTACCTACACACGTAAGGATGACCGCTTCATTGAGCTCTATGAGCGTGGAGCTATTGCCAATAAGGCCAAGGCTGACTTGTTCATCTCCATTCACTGCAACTCCTCTCCCAGCAAGGATGCCCATGGGTCGGAGTCCTATGTGTGTGGGACTACATGCCAACGACCTGAACTTCGAAGTAGCCAGGGTGAGAACCAGGTAATCTACTTGGAAAAGGACTATAAGGAGCGCTATGCAGGGTACGATATCAACTCGCCTGAATCCTTCATAGGCCTTTCCATCATGCAGGAGGAATTCCTCGAACAAAGCATACAAGCGGCCAAGCGCATACAATCCTCCTTGGCCGAGAATCCTGTACACCGCGATCGCGGAGTCAAGCAAGCGGGATTCATTGTCCTACACCAGACCTATATGCCCTCGGTACTGATAGAAACAGGCTTTTTAAGCAATGCCGAAGAGCGTGATTACCTATACTCTGCCCAAGGACAGAAACAAGTAGCTGAGGCCATTGCCAAGGGCTATCAAAAACTACCGCTATTGGCTCAAGAACGAAACCAACTCCAGCCCCTGAGAATGCCACCAATGATCTTATCTATAGGGTACAGATAGCCACTAGCAACAAGGACTTGGCCGCTACGCCTTCCAACTTCAAGGGACTCAGCCCTATCCTCAAGGAAAAAGTAGGCAACGCCTTCCGCTACTATTATGGTAAGGAAACAGATCTTAAAAAAATAGACGAACTCTTACAAATCGCTAAGAAAAAGGGATTCACCGATGCCTTTATCGTTTCTTTTTCTGCCAATGGCGAGAGAAATGTACAATAGCTGTTCTCTGTTCACCGCTCTCTGTTCACCCTTCACTGTTCACTGAATTTATTTGGTTATTCCCTCTTAAAATCGTATCTTTGCAGAAAGTAAGCTAATATGAAAGGGGTTTACATTTTTTGTGATGAATCACTAAAGAGAGGTAAGCTATATTCCAATTTCTATGGAGGATTACTTATAAATATCAAAGATTATATTCTTGTAAAAATGCTTTATTAAGTAGTATAAATGAACTGAGATATGGGAAAAGAAGAATTAATACAAATAGCTCATAGTGTATCTACCTAAACCTTCTACGATGTACGTAGAAGCTTCGATACACTAAGAGCTTTTTCGCCTAGAAAAAGTACAATATTTTTGAATATACAAAAATAAAAACATAGAATATTATCAAAAGCAAACCACTAATGACAAATATCTATAGTCAAACAGAAATGGTTTGGGAAAAATTGAGCGATGAGCATGTGTAGAGGGCAGAATTGCAATTCGCCCTTCAGAAAAACAAATAAAGAATTGATCTCTTGTTCTATTTATTCGCAATTTAAATATGATTGACTATAACAACTAAAAACCCTATAATTCTTAGAAAATGAAAAATACAAAATTCTGAACTTATTCTCTCTGGGGAGGGGCGTATCTACCACCTCAATATACAGAAAGAGAACATCGCTCCTACTATTATTCTTGTAGGAGATCCACAGCGCTTGTACCCGTGGTCAGCGCTCATTTTGACTAAAGTAGAATTCACCACACACAAGCGAGAATTTGTCACTCACACAGAGCTACTACCAGGGCAGGCGTGTTTCGGTAATTTCCACTGGAATAGGCCACAGATAACATTGATATTGTCCTGAATGAATTAGATGCTCTTTTCAACATTGACTTAGAGCGAAAGTACCCAGGAAGAACACACTCCCTTGACATTCGTTCGCTTAGGGTACCTCCGGTAGCCTACAAGCCGATATTCCTGTCGATAGCATTGTACTCTCTGCCTATGGCAGGGCATGGACAACCTCCTACACTCCTACAAGGATAGCCCTAAAGGTACGCTAGAAAGCTATGGAAGATGCCTTTATCGCTCCTACCCAATGGAATATGGACAGGGACACCCTGTATCATACAAAGGGTCGGAAGCCCTCCTCAAAAAGCTCTACTCCCCTGAGGTGTTCAAAGGCATCACCGCCACCGCACCCGGATTCTATAGCCCTCAGGGACGCCGACTTCGCTTGATCCTCAGGACGAACATCTCAACGAAAAATTGGAATCCCTATGCTTTCAACGGCTACAAAAGTAACCAATATGGAGATGGAAACCGCCGCTATCTATGGACTGAGCAAGCTCTTAGGGGCATCAAGCACTTTCGATGAATGCTATCATCGCCAACCGACCTGCGGGTACCTTCAGCGCGGATCCAGGTAAAGCCGTAGAAAAATTGATACAATATGCTTTGCCAATCATCTGCAAGGAGTAGACAGTGAGCAAGAACTATAATCTAAAAATCCTCCACCATGCTATGGTGAGGATTTTACTAAAAACTAACTGGGTTTCTAATGAGGTTAAAACAACTGATATAAAAACACTAAAAAGAACTTACTCATTAGAACACGTAATGGAAATGAAATACTAAAAACATTCCTTACAGACGGATTTTTACATCCAAACAACAACAGTGCAAAGATATAACTTTTTCCAAAATAAACAAAACATTATTTTAATTATTTTAAATAAATATTTTAATTTGTTGATATACAGCTGGTTATAAATATACATAGTAAGAAAAATTTATACATTCCCACAGAGAGAATACTTGTATTTTTCTTCTTATTGCCGATACGAGCTACAAGAAATGCGCCCATAAGGTCGGGTAAATAAAAATATTTTTATCTTTGCTCAAGATGTTGTACTTTTTGCACTTAGAACTGATACCACAGATGAAACGACTTGATTTTTCCGAATTTCTCAAGAGTTATGCCTTTGTTATTGGCGTACTCAAGTCCTTTGCGATCCTCTCCTGCGCCATAGCGGGGTGGATCTTTGGCAATGTCTCGGCGGGACTTACAGCAGCCACTACAATCATATGATTGCCGAGTGACATCCCTGGCAACCGCAAGCACCACTTGGGAGGGATTGTCATTGCAACCTTTCGTAGCTATCAGTTCCGTAACGGTCAATTTTGCTTATGCTTACGGACACCTCTGGCGGCTCCTCGCCCTAATGAGCTGCTCACCTTTGGTTATGCTTATATCTCCCTATATGGAGCGCGTGCGGCCATGGTCTCCATTGCGGGAATTTTCACCCTTACCTTGGCCTTGGTACGCCCACAGAAGGGTATCGATATCCTATACAATGCCTTGTATATATTCATGGCAGGGGCTTGGTATATCTTCTTAGTACGTGTACTGATGTGGATACGCCCACGCCAATACAGCGAACAGCTCTTGGCAAAATGCATGACCCTTACCGCCAAGTACTTACAGATACGCGCCCTACTAATCCGCGACGACCGAACACCGCTCCGCCAACAAGCGGCTGCTCCTCTCCCTGCAGTCCTCCCTCAATGAAGAATACGAGAAACTACGCGCTGTCCTCTTGGACTCTCGCTCCAAGTCAGGCAAAACGAACTACCTACAACGACAGTTCCTTATCTTTATCGAGATGGTGGACATCTTCGAACTGGCCATTGCCAACCCGATTCCTTATGAAAAAGTAGACAAATACGCTACTAAAAATGCAGGTTTCTTGGATCAATACACCCATTTCTTAGAGGAACTATCCCAAATACTCCTCAAAAATGGCTGAGTACATTGGAAAGAGGCACCTATGACATCAGCCTCAAGTCTCTTAGAAAAAGCAGTTGAGTTCAAGCAGACCTATATCAGTATCTGTCAGGAAGGTTCTTTCTCTGAAGAACAGATGCTTTGGAGAAAATGTCACCTTATCTAGCAAGCAAACACAGAATACCTGACAACGTACAACGAGATATTCAACAACTATTCATCTAAAGAGGTGAGCTTCCGCGACGAAAAGAGTTTCCGTCGCTTTTGTCGGTGCGGACAACTACTCCAGTCAAGCGCTTGGCGGACCACTTTTTCTTTCAGTCCTCCTTCTTTCGGCATGCCCTTCGCCTTGCCATCGTTACCGTCATTGGTTACCTGATGAGGAGTGCCTTTGAGTACAGAACCCCTCATTGGATTCTCTTTTACTGTATATGTGATCATGCGCCCAGGGTGGCCTTACACTCAACGCTCAAGGACAGGCCTTGGGTACCCTCATAGGAGCAGCTTTGCTTTTGTCTTGAGTATGTGATGCCAATTTGTACTACACTTGGACTATGAGGTTTATAAATATATTTATGGGAGCGGCGATTCTTATGAGTATGCCTTTTGGCTACGGACTATTGCAGGAGAACTTTACGCATGAGTGCTATTTTCCTTACCCTATACATCGTCTTGGCTTATGCTCTTTTTCGTCCCTGATGCGATGAGCGTAGTACAATACCGAGTGGTGGATACCTAATCGCCTTTGTTCTTTCGGTAAGTGCCAACTACTTTGCTCTTCCCTCATGGGAGCACCAAGAACTACAACCTACTGATGAGTGAAGAGCTTAGAGCCAATTTAGGCTATACCAATGAGCTCATCAAGCGAGCAGAGCATCCAGAAATCACCACTGAGTACAAGGTAGCCCGTAAAAAGGCTTTCTTGGCCTTGGCCAACCTGAACGCAGGCTTGCAGCGTATGTTCCAAGAACCCAAGTCGCAACAGAAGAACTACACCCAGCGCAATGAGATACAGGGTACTCCAGCAGGTTTTTCTCTCCTGTGTGGCCACCCTAAGTACACAGACTCAGTGAGCACCCCTCTATCATCAAAGACCTTTTTCGTCCAGTGCTGATGAGGAGATACAGCACAAGCTTCAGCACTGTGTAGCCCTCTTGGACGGCAAGCTCGACGAGGAGATACGCCCCTTCGATCCCAAGGTAGTCCAAGAAATACGCCAAGCAACTCTGGAACTCTTCGCCCAGCAAGGCAAAACTCCTCCACATGACAATCCCTAGCCTGCCATCCGCCCCCAAGAGATGCTCTTCTACACCGAACAACTCAACTACCTAAGAGACTGACAGAGAATATTGAGAAACCTCATTGGGCAGTTAGATAATTAGTAGATGTGGTAATATGCTAAAAAGCCTCTTCTTTTTGCGAAGAGGCTTATAGTTCGCTTTTTGAGTGCCTGTTTTACTGCTTGTGTAAAAAGGAAATTTATGGAGATTACTAAGATCATCTTTTATGCCTCATCCATTCATCATTTGATTGATTGAAAATCGAAAATCTTAAATATTCATCCTACAACTTGCAAGTTGTTGGTATAATATCTTCAACTGTAATTTCTTGGAGATCTTGGAGGGTAGGAGATGTTATTTTGCTTACTCGGCGTGCTTGGTTCAATATAAAATCATCATGAGGTTACGTACAAAACCTTCCATTGGAGAAGTTACTGTTTTATTAGCTACTCTTCTTTTATATGTTGTTTGATGCTCTGCTTCCAAAAGTCAATGTGTAATCGTTCTTATCACACATCTGCCTAAGAATAAGTAGTAATTCTTTTCATTATAATCATCAAACTCTATAAATGTATTGAATCTTGATCTAAGACCTGGGTTTGAATCGAAAAACTTTTCGCATAGGTTCGGTATACCCGCTACAATAACAACAAGATCATCTCGATAGTCTTCCAATGCTTTCGTTAATTCAGTCAAACATTCACGCCCATAAGAATCGCTATGATCATTCTCTGTGATACTATACGCCTCATCTATGAATAAAAACGCCCCTTTGGCTTGTTCTACTACTTTTTACCTGTAGAGCTGTTTGTCCTTGATGACCTCGCAATGAGATCTGTTCGAGACACTTCAGTAAAATGTCCCTGAAAGTATTCCTAACTTCTTATATATAAGCCTATAATACGAGCAACAGTTGTCTTCCCTGTGCCAGGATTTTCCAATAAAAGCGAGGTGCAAATGTACTTGAGGACGTTTTTAGACTATGTTGCTTCCGTAGAGACTGTACTTTCTTATAGGCTCATCAAGTCCGTTACTCCTGTGACCTTTTGCAATCCTATTAATTGATTCAGTTCTTGTATTAAATCTTCTAAGGAACTGTGATCCTCTTCATCTGGATTTTCCTCAAAAGTAGCACTTATTTCCTGTACTCGTTCTACCCCTATAACCGTTATTAGGCTAATATACAAGTCTTTACATGCTCTTATCTCTCTGTTTCTTCTCTTAGATGATTGTGATATTTTGCATGAATAATCTCACATAGTTTTCTAATAAGGATACGGCTAAACTATCCAGTATATCAACCGAATAATGATATATATTTTGTTTGCCTTCTGTTAGATCATCTAATCTCTGTGCTGTCCCTAAAAAGATTTTATGGTACTTACTTTGCATACCTTTCACTTGATCATTGGTAAGACAAATCGAACTAAAGTTAAGAGTAAAATCCCAATTGCTATCCAATAAATGGAATGCTGTCTCTTTTCTCAATCTTAGTGATTTTAGCCGTGAGTAATGTTATTTGTTTTTCTTGTTCTTCTAATCCCCATTTTCTCAACTTCATCAAGTTCTATCATTCCATTGAGTTTGTTTTTAAAATATTTCCTGTATTTTCTCAAAATCATTTTTCAAATAAAAATTCATCCTTCGTTTCCTAACTTAGAAACACTTAATTTAAGAACTTCTATTACTCTCTATATCCGCTTGTGCCATTTGAGCTCCCTCAAAAGCCGTTTTAGCTTGTAGCTGATCTTTTCAGCTTGAGACTATTTTCTTTCGCTTGGCGGCTATTTTCTTCTGCTTGACGACTAGCTTCCTCTGCTTTTTACTAGCTTCCTCTGCTTCTTTAACTGAATTAATAATCCCTGTATATATTCTTTATCAAGAGTTTCAAAGGTATTGTATAGTGTACCAAATTCTTGGTAAACTTTACGTATATGTGTGTCTGCTGTATGAATACACTTTTGTATTTTTTTCTAGTGATATCATGCATTTCACACCTGTGACAGTTTTGTCAAACCAATTGAAGATTCCTCCTTTCTTTCTAATGTTGGCAACTGAACCGAACTAGGAGTGTTATTTGCAAATGATTTTTATTCTATTTTTAGCAATCTCAAAATTTCGTTTGGATATCTGTATATCTGCTATGAGTAAATAGTTATAAATTGTTTAAATCTTTAAATAAGTTTTCTAAATCATTATCATTTTTCACTTTTCATATTCATTTTCCATTTTTATCATTCATAATAGCAGAGACTCTATTTATCGTGTCTTCTGTCTCTACCTATAATATAATTTGTTTCGTTTATAGCAAACATCTGTCCTATTAATAGTATCATCTACCTTATTAATTCTATCCGCTGCTTCTTCCATAATTTTTCTAGCCCTATCATGCCGTTCTATAATACTTTCTGAGCTACAGTTTCTTTAATATTTTCTACCTTAGTTTCAACTACTGCCATTAGTTTTTCTTGAGTAGCGAGTATCTCTTTCTGTTTTCTATCTGTTGCTTACCATTATCACTTTTAAGTCTATTTGCGATAAGTTTATCTATCCAACGTAAAACTAAAGCTCCTACAATTCCTGGAAACAATGGCTCCTACAAATAAACCTATAATACTTGCTAAACTACCTAAAAGTGGTATTTGAATTACAAGCTCGAGCAGAAATTAGCCCCTTTTCTATAACTTCGCCTAAAACAAGAGCTCCTATTCCTGATAGTCCCTGCTACTATTATTTTCCCTGCTTCAAGCATTAAAAACACTGAAAGGTTTTTGTTCTGTTTTCAGTATTACGAATATAAGAAATAGCCTGCAAAAAGAGATGACCATCCTGTTTTAAGTACTGCCCATAATTTCGTAAAAACACTTACAATAGGCCCAAAAATAGCTGTCATTATGGTTGATAAAAAGTACCTTTCCTACATTCACAAGATGTGTTTTTAGATTTGCCCAAAATTCTTTCCATGCTTCCTTAAAATTGATCAACGAATGTACTCCACTTTCTTTCAGCGTTTTTAAACCAAGACACTAATTTTTATAACAACCCTTAGAAACTCAGATAACAATCCTCAATAGTACAGCTCTAAGAGCCTTCCCTCCTATACGAAGTGCTTCCTCTTTTGAGTTTGACGGCCTTCTTTTTCTAAACGCTCTTTACCTTCTTTTTCTTTTTCTTAATATGTTCTTCAGCCCTCTTGTTTGCCTTTTTCCCAATGTTTATTCTTATCTTTATCATGCATCTCTTCTGCTGAACTATCACTTCTTCCTATTATTTCTCTCTGCAGTTGTGTATCCTTGTAAATTTTCAGGATCATTTATCACTTCTGCTAATTCTTCATTTCCATAAAGCCATTTGAAGTGATTCATTCTTATATACTTCTGCTGAGGGTTTTAACATGTTCTCTTTGAGCTGCGTTAGGATTATTCTTTCCATCTTCTAATTTTGTTTTTAGTTGGTATCTGTCTACCTGTATATATATCTTTAACTGTTTCTTTTCCTTTATTATACAAACTCCCTGCTCTTTCTAATGTCTCATCCATTCCTGGGTCTACATATTCCTTTCGAAATTCCTTATGAGTAGTATTTTTTATATCTATCATAATTCTGCTCTAACTGTTCTTTACTATGATAATTATGAGTAGCTATTTTTCCCTTCTTTAAAAATTTTTCAGCCGTTTGAATATAGAGCCTCATCTCAAAATCCAACGTATTTCCTCTATTTTCACTTATAAAATCTTCCCCGCTACGTAACCTATTTGTGGTCTAAACTGTTCCCAAATGGCACTCTCTATAGTGGCTCCCAAGCCTTCAGGATTACCTATTTTCTCTCGTTCTTTTCAAGAAACTCAAGCCCTGATAATTGTCCTCTAAATCATTGGACAACTTTGCTTCAAGTTCATCTAAACTTGAAAAACCTTCTGCATATTCTGATGCTATCGCTTTATTTTTCATTCATGGATTATAGTTGTTTTTATTTTTAAAGTATTTTGTGTTTTATGGTTTGCTAGATAGTCCTTCTATCTGACTTCTATATGCTCCCCATTGACATTGATAATCAACAATTTTGTTGTTAGGAACATAAATTTTTACACTTGAATTTAAAGAAAATTTTCCTTTTTATTTGAGGAGGGTTTTCTGTTTCTAGTGTTATTGTTTTCAGTGAATTACAGTTATCAAAAAGCCCCATTATCTATCAATTCTATATTTTTACCTATCTCAACTTCTTCCAATGCTACACAATCTAAAAATGTAAGGTTCAATTTTTCTTAATTTATCAGGAAGCTTTATTCTCTTCAATTTGCTACAATTATAAAAAGATTGAGCTCTATTGTATCTATATAATTCTGGTAGAGACTAGGTTAGCCAAAGAAGTGCAATTATAAAAGATTGAACTCCTATAGCACCTATATGGCTGGACAATGTTAGGTTAGTCAAAGATGTACAATTATAAAAGCTCCTTCTTCTATATTACAAAGGTGTTCTCTAGCACCACCCAAAATTTCAATAGAAGATAATTGTTTTGCAATTTCTAAATGCATTTTTCCCTATTATTGCTATACTATTAGGCAATTCCACTTTCGTTAGATTTATGCAATTTTCAAAAAGCACTATCTCCTATTTTTTTAACAATCTGTCAGATAACAAGATAACCTTTATACCGTTATAACCTTTACAATTTCCACTCACAATCGCTTTTATCTATTACCTTTTTCAGTAATTTCAACATCATAATGTTTTATAGTAGCATCATATACTAAAATAGACTTTAAAGTATCATGTTTCTCAAAAGTGTTTGCTCTAATTTCTTGAGCACCTATTGATTTAACTACTGCCATATCCTATTATTTTTAAACAAATTACAAAAATTAGTCTTTACCCCACTTTCTCCACTTTCAGTACCCGCTCCCAAAGTATGGAAGATACTACCGATATCGATACCGAATACACGCTGGAAGGCAGCGATTACGTCTTTTTCCGCCATTTACAGAAACGGGGTTGGTGGTAGTCTGAGTAGGGATCACAACTTGCATCCCTGGCTCTAAGCGGATACCATTGAGGCTACCGTCTTACTTACAGTTACTTGATATAAGGCCATAACTTTAATGATTAATTTTTCAATGGTTAATAGTTATTCTACAAATAGTTCTTGTTGTTCTTGACGCATAGATCATCATAAATATTTATAAATTTCATTCTCCCTCCTTATTTTGCGGCAAAATTATAAATCAACTCGGTCAAACTACGACCACCTTTGTAATTATTTTTGCGTTTTCTCTTTCTTGAGGCAAAAAATTAGAGAGTGAACCGGTCAAACCATGACCATTTTGCAAAAATATTTTTCATCTTAACATTTTTATCATTACAGATCACAAAAGATAGTAAAAATTTTATTAATATACAAAGATAATTTATATTTATTTTTCTGCTTTTTCTTATCTTTTCTGACGACAAAAGTAAGAAGCATGTCGGTCAAACATGACCATCTCTTAAATATTTTTCACTTTCCTCTCAACTGCATAAAACTGAACTCAGTCAGATTACAACTGAGGTTCAGTTATCAGTCTACTCTCTTGGGTGATAGGAAAAACAACTAATCACAAAAATCAGCCCATTCCTTATACATAGAGGTTAATATTCTTAAGACTTGTGGGCTCTTTAGTCTTGTACTTGCTTTTACCAATTGATTTACTAAAGGACTTTCCTGAGCTAGGGAGATCTCTCCCGCCACTATACTTCTCAGATATGCCATTGTATCTTATTATACCCAATAAGCGCTTTGACATCTCTAGCTATAAGCCTTCCACTGGCCCTCTACTTGATCAAAGGGTTCTACTTCATAGAGGTCATAATGTTCCTGAACCGCTCTCTGCTGATTGATTCCCAAATAGTGAAGGAGGATAAGGGCTATATCATAGGCATCTTTTGAAGAAGATAAATATCGATCTTTCCAAGCCATCATTTTTAATAGAAAGAATCCTGAAAGAGAAGAAACTTTTATAGTAAACTCATCATCTATATTTACAGAAATTGTAGCAGCTGCTATTTCAGGAAAACCCAATACAGACATCGCTATAACCCCATCGGGAGGCCAGTAGATATTTCCATCTTTTTGTGCAATTCCTCCAAAAAGGAATCACATCTATAGCATAGAATTCTTTGTACATAAAAAGCGTTGCTTCTGCTGACTATTTTTCTCAAAATACTCTCTTTGAGGAAGTTCCCTCTCGATAATCTCAAACTTTTTCCAATCGGATATAGCAATAGCAATATCTATATCCATGGTTTTACGTTCTGGAATGAGTCCATACAAATTAGTCAGGAGAATATCCGTGCAGTAGCCCCTACTATATAGAAATCAATCTTTTTGACTGGAAAAAGAATTTAGTGCTTGTAGGATTTCTTTAAGTTCTGGATTACTCAATTCTTTGCTTAAGATATGATAACTCATTGTTTTCTATTATTTTTGCAACTTCTCTATTTCGGCTATCACCACTTATCATAAGATCTGCATATACCAAGAGGAGAGACTGTATTTCTGGGTTCTTCTGTGGAAAAATGACTCAGTATCTCTATACGCCCCTCTTCATCGGGGAATAAGCCCAAGGGCCTTGCCTATGTTTTGCCAAGGGGTATCAGTATAGATAGTATAGGTAGCAGGGGTAATATTTTTAGTGAGGATACAGCCCGCAGACCCCTCCCCACTGTGTTTGAGTGGAAATATGGATAAGTCCAGCGTGCTCCATTCTTTGTAAAAAGAGGTGGATAATGGCTACGCATTCTCTTCATAATGAGCTTTGGACGTAGTACTTCACTATAGGCTATAAGCCAACGCTTTAGGAGAGCTTCCTTATCCAACAAGATCCTTTCTTTCGCTTTAGAGACAAAACCCTTTTGGGTTAGCTCTTGGAAGATCACACTTACAGACCCCAAGGATAAATGGGTTAGGGAGGCCAACTCGGAAAGGCAAGTTCACATGTTCCGGATGAAGTAACAGCTCATAAAGTAACTTAGTCCCTGCTTCTCCGAAAATACGAGACTTATTTGTTTTTACAGGTATTTCTCTTCTTCCCCAGCGATAAAAATAAGAAGATTGTTATGCTGTATGTAGCAGTTCCCCGCTTTATCTATGTAATTAATACCTTCTTTGACAAAGGTTTGAGCTATTGTAGGGGGTATATAGGGTGTCATGCTAACAGGCAAGTCTCTCTAAGAGCTACTTCCTTTATCTGCTGGCGTATGATACCTTCATTACTGTGATGAGATTTCAGGACATACCTCTGTTATAAAATACACTTCTTTTATCTGTACTTCATATTTTCTCCGTATCCTCTATAATGCTGAAAAACTTATTTTAATCCCCATGTTTTCAAGTATTTTCCTCTTATTTCTTCTAATAAATGAATGGTTGTTTTCATTATATGTTCATTGAAAATTAATGTTCATTAAAAATGAACACGCAAAAAGTAGTGAACATTTTTATTTTATGCAAAAAATCATTGGTTAATTTGTCTATTTTAACATAAATTGACCAATGATTCTTTTTATGGTTCATTATTGTGCTATTTCTATTTGTTTCTAAAAACGAATATACCTAAAAATAGTACTAAGCTTTCAGTGAACAAATACTAGCAACTAACATTCTATACACCTAAAAACTTAGGTTTCAGGCTATACTTTAGTAGAATTTCTCGATGATTTCTTCTACTTCATCCGCAGTATCTACAATCTTGAAGATGTCCATATCCTTGGCGGAGATATTGCCAAATTTTTCCAAGAGCACTTCCTTGATCCATGCTACCAAAGCCACTCCAGAACTCAGTGCCAACCAAAATGATCGGAAAGGTTCTATCTTGGTTGTCTGTATCAGGGTAATCGTTTCAAATAGCTCGTCCATGGTACCAAAGCCCCTGAAAGACTACAAAGGCTTGAGAGTAGTGGACAAACATGACCTTACGAGCATAGTTGAATCTTAGGTTCTTATCCCCTGTCCACATAGGGATTGTCATGTTGTTCAAAGGGAAGTTCTATATTGATTCCCACCGAAGATCCTCCTGCTCGTGGGCTCCCTTGTTAGCCGCTTCCATGATCCCTGGTCCGCCTCCCGGTGATGATACCAAAAGCCCATCTCAACAATACGTCCGGCAATCTCGGTGACAAGTTGTAGTACTTACTATCAGGCTGAATACGTGCCGACCCGAACACCGATACACAGGCCTATCTCCGAAAGGCGCTCGTAGCTCGTGACAAACTCACTCATGATCTTGAAGATCCCCAAGAATCATGTTGCTTTTAGCTGAATCTCTTCAAATTGTCGTTTTTACCATATTTTTAATAATCAATATTTAATGAGTGATGCTTTCTCTTTTCCTCACATCATAGAGGGAATAACCTGCCGAACACACATTCAGTAGTGCAACAGAGAGTGAAGAGAATCGTATTTAGCTAAGGAGGTTTTTCTCTTCTCTTACTAAATAATAAATAACAACGGCGACGGAAAAAGAGCAAACAAAATACAAAGTAAAAAGCTCCTAAGCGTCTTTTTCTTAAAAAGGATTTCATAGGGTTATAAAATTAAGGTTTAATTCATCAATAAAAGACCTTGCAAAAGATACGATTTTTAAAAGTAGAAGTCAAACTATTTTCGTCAAGTTTTTACATCTCAACCTTTTGAGACTTCTGTCAGAGTGACAAAGCCTCATAAGAGATGGATTTTTCAGCAAAAAGGAAAATAACTCCTTCCTCACTTCTCAGTATTCTACAGCAGTATTTTTACAAAAACACAAAATTAAAATCCATAATATAAAAATTCTCATTCAAAAATAGGAAATTTAATAAAAATAATTAACTTTGCACTTTATTTAATCGATCAGTAATCGGTAATCAGTAATCGTCGTAATCAGTAACTCGGTAATCGGTAATCGCGGTAATCAGTAATCAGTAATCAGTAATCAGTAACCATTAACCATTAACCATTAACGATTAACCATTAACCATTAACCATTAACCATTAGTGAAAAGTTTTTCTTTGCTTTTCCTCTTTTGGGAGTATCCCCCTTGGTCCAGAACTCCTTGGAGGCAAATCTCTACAGAGCAAGTATGCGGTGGACTCTATCATAGCTACTCAAAAAGCACATTTGTTCAAGCAGTTAGGCTCAGTAGAAGATCTCTTGGAACAAGGAAAAATATCCAAGGAGGAGGCCGAACAGATGAAAAAGGACTTCAAGCCAACGTACCAAGCGGCGCACCCAGCAGCTGCTCTCACGCAAGCACAGTCCCTCAGAGACCAATTGGACAAGAGTTACAGTCCTTTCCTGCGGACAGCCTTCTGATGCCTGCCGATTCCTTAAAACCCTCACCTTCCTTATGAGAAAACCATGGCTCAGGTGGATTCCTTAGCACAACGACAGGAAGCCAATACTTACCTACGCCGCTATATGAATAGGGGGATATCTTCTGCCTTATCTGGCTCTGGGGATACTGAACCTACACTCGGCTGGACATTTCGGAGATAAGCGCCTGAGCCCTCTGGGCTCTAAGTCCTTTGAGTTGGGGATCTATACCAACTACCGCCCTAAGGAAAAACGACAACCTGCTGCACCTGAACCTTGGACTCTCTTGGCTGTATCAGAGCTTTAAGATACGCGATGGACTCTACTACCAGCACCAGGCGGGCAACACTCTCTTAGTCCCCTATGGCAGTGAGCTGACCAAGTCTAAGTTCCGCACACTACCTGCTCCTTCCCATAGATCTGGAATGGGATTTCTCTAAGGAGGGAATGCATAGAAATATCTCCTATTTCCAGACACATGAGCATCTGTACCTTGGCGTAGGGGCTTTTGTGGGGGATCCTCTTGGATGCCAATCAGAAAGTGAATGCCGAGCGAGGAGGAAATACCTATAAGACTCTCATTCGGGAGGACTTACACACCAACCGATGGACTTATGGCCTCTCTGCTCATATAGGTGTCAAGGAATGGAGCCTCTACTTCCGCTATAGCCTTGCCCCTCTTTACTGGTAATAGCAAAGGCGAATATCCTTTTTATGGATAGGCATACGAGCAGGACGATAATTAGTGTTCATTGTTCATTAATCATTCATTTATGCGTTTTTCTCTTCTCCTCTTTACCTTACCCTTATGGGCGCAACAACAGGTGCTTTCCTCCAGAGGCACCCTGTAGAATATGTCAATATAGGCATAGTAGGAACTTCCAAAGGACTTATTACCAACGAGCAAGGAGAGTTCACCTTGGAAAGGCTTGAAGTAGCTCCGACAGATAGTATTTATTTTTCACACTTGAGTTATAATCGTAAAGTGCTTTTTAACCAAGGATATACAAAAAGAAAATTATCTTAGAGGAGACTGACATCAAGCTCCCCTGAGGCTCTTTTTACCTTGCAAAAACCTAAATACTACACCCTTAGGGGCAGGGGCTGCCTATTGTCTTCAAGCTCTATGGCGAGATGAAGGATGGCTTTGAGCCTACCAGCAATCGCAAGTATCTCAATGCGGAGGTAGGAGATTTTTCTGTCTCTCAAGCACGATGCACGCCTTACAGAGCTAAGTATAGATATAGACCGAAGTGATTTCTATATGGCTGTACTACGTGTGGTGGTCTACTAGACAGATCGAGACATAAGGCCTTTACGCCCCTTGCTTAGGGAACCTATTTATATAGAGGTATTTCCCAGTCCCCAACCGCAGACTTTCACCCGCAAGCTCTCCGTCTTTGCCCCCAAGGGCGAGGTATGGATAGGGGTGCAGTTTGTCGAACATGCGTGGCAAAGACTATGACAGGCTTATGTTCCCTGCCACAGTCAATACCTGCTATATCCGCTTTGCCGATGGCAAGATACGCCCTCTGAACAAGCATTTAGGATTCCTTTCTCTATCAAAGGATACGATTATATAATGGTTAATGATCAATGATCAGTGATTAATGGTTAATGATACGCGCGTTGACACTGATTTGTAGGAGGCTATCCAAAACATTATTTTCAAATTTTTATTCTATTGAAAATCAGTTGTTTTTTAGGTTCTGTTGTAGGGGCGATTTTGCAAATCGCTCTTCAAGAATCAAAGGCTTTTTGGACAGCCTTGGAATTAATATCTATAATCCTTCGATTCCACCTTTATACAACCCCTATAATTTTTATTTTAAAAACCAACTAAAAACTAATTTCTTTTTCTTATTTAAAAATATTTCTTTTTCATTAGTAAATAAAAAGAAAAATTGTATCTTTGCGCACTCGATTTGTCACTAATCATTAATCATTATCATGAAGGTTCTCCAAGTTTGAGGAAATCCCTCGCCAATGGAAAGGGCTTTAGAAACAGTACTTTCTATTATCATTGACAAGGTAAAACAAGGACAGGAAATCGCTGTAGTGGTCTCTGCCCGCGACAGGCTACAGACCAATTGAGTCCATGCTGGAGCGTGCCGCTGGTGGGAGGACATCTCGGACGATTTCAGCGCTTTCAAGCAATATCAGCTCGCGGGGAGGATATTGATTTCTCTGAGGAGTTTTTCTGTCCTACAGCGCATCTTCGATGGGGTCTCTCCTTGGGGATTACAATGATAAGATCAAGGACAACACCTTGGCTCAGGGGAAGTCCTTCTCGGCCAAGTATGTCACTCACTTACTTAGAAAGCGGGGAATACAGGCTGCCTTTGCCGATAGCCGTCAGTCTCTACGTAACCAATAGTCTCTTTGGCAATGCGCAACTTCAGGAAGGAGCCTCTCACAAGCGTACCTTGACTACTTTTGCCCAATTCCCCAAGGAACAACTCCCTATTGTAACGGGCTTTATCGCTGCCAACGAACTGGGGCAACTACCACTCTGGGGCGCAACGGAAGCAACTCACTCTGCCTCTATCTTAGCCAATATTCTCAATGCAGAAGAGCTTCAGAACTACACCCATGTAGATGGTATCTTCACCGCCAATCCTGAGCTGGTGGCCGACGCCAAGATTATCGAGCGCCTTTCCTTCGAAGAGGCCAATGAGTTGACCACCTCGGCACCTCTATCCTTCATGCCAAGACGATTATTCCTCTCTGGAAAAGAAAAATCCCTTTGCGTATCCTCAATACCTTCAAGCCCAATGACGCTGGCACTCTCATCTGCGAGGGCTCAGGACAGCATAGGCGGAATCCGTGCCATCTCTGTATTGGAGAACTATGCCTTGGTCATCCTCGAGGGGCGCGGGCTCTTAGGGAAAAGTAGGGGTAGATGCGCGTATCTTCCGCGCCTTGGCACAGGCTCAGATCAGTGTGAGTATCATCTCTCGTGGTTCCTCCGAGCGTGGAATTGGATTCTTTGGTAACCAATAGGATGCTCACAAGGCAAAAGCAGGCCTTAGAAAAAGAGTTCGAATCGGATGTATATAGCCATGATGTCAGCGGGGTGAGCCTCGTAGAAGAGGTGGGGGTGGTCTCCATCGTAGGACGAGAATTTGGCCGATTTTTGACAAGCCTTTACAATGCGCTCATTCGCAACCAGGTAATCCCGCTATTGATCAACAACTCCGCCACAGGACGCAATGTCAGCGTGGTGATCCATAAGAAAAGACCTTCCCAAAGCGGTCAATGTGATCCATGGGGAAATCTTCCAAATCTCCAAACGTATCAACTTTGGTGATCTTCGGCCGTGGTACGGTAGGGGAACGCTTATCGAACAGATTTTTCCAGGCTCGTACCGATATCCTCAAGCGTAGAAATATCAACTTGCAGATCGTTGCTATAGCCAACTCAAAAGAGGTGGTGTTCAATCACAAAGGAATATCCCCTGCGGACTACACCGCCTTCGATACACTCAAGGTTCCTTACCAGATAAGCGAGCTAATCGCTCTGGTACAGCAGCACCATTTGGAGAATCTTATCGCTATAGATGTCACTGCCAGCAAGGCCTTTGTCGAGAACTACCTCCCCTTGGTAGAGAATGGTTTTTGACCTTGTCTCAGCTAACAAAATAGCCAATACCATCGGCTATCCTTTCTATAAAAAACTCAGAGAGACCCTCACTCAGTATAAGAAACAATACCTCTACGAAACCAATGTAGGAGCTGGCTTACCGCTGATTGATACCATCAAGCTACTACACCACTCAGAGAGAATATCACCCGTATCGGGAATCTTCTCCGGTACACTGAGCTTCCTTTTCAATACCTATTCGGCCAGCGATGCTCCCTTCAGTGAGATTCTCCAAAAGGCTATTGACAGTGGCTATACCGAACCTGACCCTCGCGAAGACCTCTGTGGAAACGACGTAGGGGCGTAAGCTATTGATTCTGGCTCGCGAATTGGATTTGGAAAACGAGTTCGAAGAGGTCTCCATAGAGAACCTAATTCCACCCGCTCTACGTGAGGGTAGCCGTAGGAGTTTCTCAGCCGTCTCAAAGAGTTTGACCCTATCTATCAAGAGATCAAGGACAAAGCACCTCAGGGCACGGTTCTACGCTATGTAGGCGACCTCGATGGCGACCTCTCCCCAGACGGCTACCGCCCGCTTGGAGGTCAAGCTCGTATCGGTACCCGCAACCAGCGCCTTAGGGACAGGTCGAGGGTGCTGACTCCATTTTTCGAGATTTACACCGAGTCCTACGGCGAAAAACCCTATTGTGATCCAGGGAGCCGGAGCCGGAGCCGCTGTCACTGCTCGGGGGTTTTTGGAGATATTTTTACGTATAATAGGAAATAAATAGTTTATCATGCATATTCACAAAAAGACCTTGTCGCTACCATCTCGTCTTGAGGCTGACGAAATTAGCTTGGATACAGCCAATGTACTGCTAAAGGATCCCACCCTGAAGCCCTGCCATATCATCATGATCTCTCGGCACTGACCGAGTTGGACGAGGAGCAGCTCGATGCGCTCTTCTACCTCTGAGATGTTCCGCAGCGAGACAGAACACCTCTTCAGTGGTGATCCTTCCTATGACCCTGATACCTTCCCTGAGGAAATAGCAGCCTGCCCTACCCTACAGGAAGCCTCTGGACATTATCGAAATGGAAGAAATAGAAAGAGACCCCTTTGATGACTAAGAGGTCTCTTTCTTTGGGGATTTTTATATCGTCATACTGAAAACAATACGTGTTGTGGGCACATTGCGCCGCAATCTCAGTGTCAAAAGGCCACAGATATTCCGGAACAAAGGGCTTCTACATCGGTAACTTCAATACCCTGAGGGAGGATATGTATCAGCCCATCCCTTTCCATTTCCGAAAGGCGCACTGTAACTTCCTCTGCTTCAGCAAATTGTAGCTGAGGCATCTCCCACGAGGTGGAACTGGCACATGAGGTTCAGTATATGGCGGCGCAGGATAAGGTCTTCCTCCGAGAGGATATGCCTCGATATACAGGGATTCTGTCCTGGGATAGGACCTCTTCGTACTCCTTGATTGTCTTGACGTTCTGAGCAAAACCATACCAACTATCACTAATGGCCGAGATACCCAATCCTATCATCAGCTGTGTCTTGAGGCAGTATAGCTCATGAAATTGCGATGGAGTGTACCCCTGACGAAGGATTCATACATCTCATCCGAAGGCAGGGCAAAGTGATCCATCCTCATCTCTATATAGCCATTGTCCAAGAGTTGCTGCTTACCTATCTCATAGAGGTGGCGCTTTTGGTCTGGGGTGGGGAGGTCATTCTCATCAAAACCTCGCTGACCGGTGCCTTTTACCCAGGGTACATGGGCATAGCTATAGAAGGATATACGGTCGGGGCGCAGGTGATTGTGTACAGTCTATCGTATAGCGCATGTCTTCCTCCTTCTGAAAGGGCAGACCAAAGACCAAATCGTGGGCTGATGGAACTATAGCCTATCTCCCTTGCTTGTAGGGTTACTCGCTCCACATTGGCAAAGGGTTGGATACTGGTGAATCGCCTTTGTACCTCTGGCGAATAGTCCTGCACTCCATAGCTCACACGGGTACAGCCTAAATCGTAGAGCCGTTGCAAGTGCTCACGGGTAGTGTTGTTCGCTGTCCTCGAGCTGAACTGAAACCCTTCTGCCCTATCAGCTCCTTCAAACATCTGATCGATAAGATACTGCAAAATTCTCTGGCGAAAAAGGTAGGGTACCGCCTCCCAAGTGGATTTCCTTGATCCTCGGTCTTGAGGGCAGCACGGCCAAGTAAAGGCGCCATTCCTTCAGAACATTTTGGAGTATAGGATCCTCCATCTCATGGCGCTTGGTGATATGCTTATGGCACCCACAGAAGGTACACAAGTCTCACAGAAAGGCAGGTGTATATATAGGCTAACTCCCTTGTGTACTATTGCTTTCTGTAAAGAAGTCCGTACGGAATCAAGCCATTTTCTGAGGAGAAAGAAACTATCTTCCCAATAAGGGACAGTAGGATAGGCTAAGAAGGAGGACTGGCACGTTATATTTTTGAAAAAGAGAAACCATTTTAATTGTCACCGGTTGTTGTTTTGTTGGGGGCAAAAGGTACAAAAGTTTTGAGTTTCGAATTTTTGAATTTCGAGTTACTTCTATTCCTATAAAACTCTTCAATCTATATATGAAAAATCTATAATAAAAGATCTCTTGTTACCAAATATTTTTGTAACTTTGCAGTCATTAATCTTAAAGTTAATAGATATGGTATTACAGATAACAGATGCTTTCTTTTGAAGAAGTAGTACTCAAAAGTGACAAACCTGTATTGGTAGATTTTGGGCAACATGGTGTGTCCCTTGCTGCATGCTTGGCCCAGTAATAGAAGAAATTGCAAAAGAGAATGAAGGAAAAGTAGTCGTAGGAGAGTAGATGTGGATAGCAATCAAGACTAGTGCGCTAGTATGGGGATCAGAAACATTCCCTACCGTATTGGTGATTCAAAATGGAGAAGTAGGGACGTCAGGTGTAGTGTGGCTCCCAAAAATACTTACACTGAAGCATTGGATTCTCTTTGTAAAATTTTAATTTTATCTATAAAAAGAGGGCTATCCAAAGAGGTGGGTAGCTCTCTCTAAAACAGCTCATTTTCTAACATCTAAAATAAAATACTATGGATATTGCAAAATATATTGATTACACCTTTGTTTAAAGCAACGGCAACACCTGCCGATATCGAAAAACTCTGTAAGGAGAGCGCCTGAATATGGTTTTACTCTGTATGTGTCAATAGTGGCTATGTACCCTTGGCAGCAGAACAGCTAAAAGGATCTAAGGTCAACGTATGTACAGTGGTAGGCTTCCCCTTAGGAGCTATGAGTACCCAAGCCAAACTCTATGAGACTTCCGTAGCGCTTTCTCAAGGAGCGCAGGAGATAGATATGGTGCTCAATGTGAGGTCTTTTCCTATCAGGAAATGTGGCTAAGGTACTAGATGAAATAGCCTTTACTCAAACAGGAAACAGGCGATCGAGTGCTACAGGTGATTATAGAGACTTGTTATCTGAACGATGACCAAAAACGATTGGCAAGCCAGGTATGTGTAGATGCAGGGGCTGACTTTGTCAAAACTTCTACCGGCTTTGGTACCGGAGGGGCAACCCTCGCCGATGTACAGCTGATCCGAGAGGTAGTAGGTGACCGCGCTAAGATAAAGGCTTCCGGAGGAATCCGAGACAAGCAGACCGCCCTACAATATATCTCCCTCGGTGTAGACTGCATCGGAGCTTCAGCTATTCTCGTTTAGGGAAAGATAATAATCCGAATCAATTAGGTAAAATATTCTATAGGCTGTCCAAAAAGTCCAAAACATTATTTTTCAAAGTTTAAATCGAATATTTTTCAAATTTTATCCCGTTGAAAAATCAGTTGTTTTTAGGTTCTAGCTGTAGGGGCGATTTGCAAATCGCCCTTCATGAATCAAGACTTTTCGGACAGCCTCTTTTATACAATAATTATAGCTCCCTCTTCACCACATACCCAAGCTCATTCGCTTAGCTTCATTCTTCACTCTTCACTCTTCATTCTTCATCCTCTCTCTTCATTCTTCACTCTTCATTCTTCACTCTTCATTCTTCATTCTTCACTCTTCATTCTCCCCTGCCTGAATCGTCTGTATAAAGATGTCACTAACACTCAGGATTTGTTGGTTGAAATGAGTGATTTTCCCCAGCTGCATAAGGTACTGTAGTAGCTCATGTACCTCTTGGGTAGGGGCTGAGAGCAACTAGCCATTTCTCCTCGTTGTGGATAGTGGGAAACTGCGCAGCAGTAGGGGTGTAGCGGTGCTGAAACTCCTCGAACGATGTTCCCTCATAGGGATAATCCCTACCTCATAGGTGTTCTCCTGAAACTGTCGCTTGATGGCAGTAAGCTCTCCACTGAGTAGCAGCTCAGAGCGGTTCAGTAGGGCCATGTGATCACAGGAGACTCTCCACCGATTCCATACGGTGGGTAGAAAATAGAATGGTACTACCCTGCTCCCTCAGATAAAGAACTTGATCCTTGATAATCTCTGCACTGATAGGGTCTAACCCACTGAATACCTCATCGAAGATCAGCAGCTTAGGCTCATGAAGCACCGTCACGCGACAAATTGTACCTTCTGTGCCATCCCCTTGGAGAGCTCCTGCAGCTTCTTCCCTTCCAATGGCTGATATCCAATCGCTTATGCCAAAAATCCAATCGCTCCTGTGCCCGTTGGTGACTCTAACTCTTGAGTTGTCCTAAGTGCAAAGCTGTTCCCCACGGTCATGATTCTTATACAATCCAGCTCCTCTGGCATATAGCCTATATGGGAGATGTCCTCTGGTTGTAAGGGATGCCTCCAGGAGCACCTGCCCCTTGTCAGGGAAAATTATCTGATTGAGAATACGGATAAGGGTGGTCTTCCCTGCTCCATTAGGGCCTAATAGGCCAAAAGATACTCCCGCGAGGAATCTGTAGGGAAACGCTGAAAGAGCAGTGTGCTTTGCCATAGTGCTTGCTAAGGTTTTCTATTTGTAGTAAAAATCGCTCATAGCTATTTTGTTTTTGTAAGAGAGGTAAAAAGTGCTTCTAAGTCGGTATGACGATGATTCATCTGGAGGATCTTTAGCCCATTCTCCATGGCAAAAATCAAAGAGCTTAGGGCGCATATCTTCCTCAAAGCGTCAAAGGTAAAGGTAAAAATTCTTCGTTGTTGTGAATAGTCTTCACATGGGGGATACGGCGTAGAAGCTGTTCCTCCACACGGAAGTCAAAAGAGTACCTCCACTGTCTGTTCCTTGTCCTGTAGGGCTGTCATAGGCTCGTTGAGGATTATTTTTCCCCTGATGAAGGATTAGCACACGCTGGCATACAGCCTGTATCTCCTGCATGATATGGGAGGAGAGCAGCACCACCTTTTCCCGCCCTAAGTCTCGGATTATCTGGCGTATTTCGAGAATCTGCTGGGGATCAAGCCCATTGGTAGGCTCGTCCAAGATCAGCACATCTGGGTCGTGTAGCAGGGTCGAGGCCAAGCCTATACGCTGGCGATACCCTTTCGAGAGGGTGTGTATCTTCTTATGAGCATGGCTCTCAAGCTGAGTCAGGGCGATACTCTCCTCTATACGGTGCTTAGGCGCCTTGTAGATGTCTGCTACATAGCTAAGATATTCCTTTACATACATATCCGTATATAGCGGATTGTGTTCCGGCAGATAGCCAATGTGCTTTGGGCTTGTTCGCGCTGGGTAAGAATAGAGTATCCTAAGACACTCACACTCCCTTGATCAGGCTCAAGAGCGCCAGTGATCATCTTCATTGGGTGGTCTTCCCTGCCCCGTTCAGACCTAAAAAGCCCGTAACCTCTCCTTTGTGGAGGGAAAAGCTCAAGTGATCTACCACGGTTTGTCCCGCAAATTGTTTGGTTAAGTTCTCTACAATAACAGCCATAATAGAGTGTTGGTATACATACAAAAATAAGGGCAAATGTACGGAAAAATACTTTGGATAAAATATATTTAACTCCAAAAAACTACTTCCCCATCCTCTACCTATCAAAGGGGAACTTCATTCTTTCAAGGACGAATTGCTATTCCCTATGAAGCTAAAAGGCAAATTGCAATTCCTCTCACTGCTCCCACTGCCCCGCGCTCACTGTTCACTGTTCACTGCTCACTGACCCCCTGTTCACTGCTCTCTGACCCCTGCTCACTGACCCCCGTTCACTGTTTTATGTTAAAAATCTCTTGTAATACAAAAAATCGTACCTTTTGCACCAAATTACTTTTTATGGGGGTCGACTGGTTTTGACAGCAAGCCTAAGCATAAAGTAAGCACGCCGAGCTATAGGCTAATGCTCGTTAATCTCTGTTTCAACACTTTAAATGGCGAGAATAACTACGCTCTTGCTGCCTAATCTGAATTATAGTAAGATTTCTGGCTAAGTCCCTACAAGGTAGGGAAGCGAGATGTCTCTGAAAGCCCTTGTTGATGGCCTCGTCGCAAAAAGAGACACCATGAATATCAACATGGAACCCTTCGGTGGCTTCTTCCCTTGGGTTCAGCTCCCTACTAGAAGCTAAGGGTAGTGTGGGGCGTTTCCACTCAGCACTACCTCGAAAAAACAAATGGAAACTAAGCGTGTAGAAAGCCTTGTGGTTACTTGTTTGGACGAGAGTTCGAATCTCCGACTCCACTATCCTAAAGCCATTCCCTCCCTTGGGGAATGGCTTTTGCTTTTATCAAGACAATCACTTTAAAAACTTCTATATGCATTCGTTAGATGATTTTATCTCCGCTCGCGAGCATCTCGCTCAAGTACTCTTGAGTACCAAGCTCATCTACAGCCCTATTTTCTCAGAGGAATCTGGAAATAAAGTTTTTATCAAGCCTGAAAACCCTACAGAAAACAGGCTCTTTCAAGATTCGTGGGGCTTATAACAAAATCCTAAAAACTCTCCCCGAGGAAAAGAAAAGGGGTCATCGCCTCTTCTGCAGGAAACCATGCCCAAGGGGTCGCTTATGCCGCTAAGAAGCTGGGGATCAAAGCCGTAATCGTCATGCCGCAATCTACCCCGCTGATCAAGGTGGAATCCACTCGTAAGTATGGCGCGGAGGTAGTCCTCTATGGCGATGTATATGACGATGCTTATAAAAAAGCAAAAGAGTTAGAAGCCAAAGAAGGTTATGTATTTGTACACCCCTTTAACGATGAAGATGTATTGGAAGGACAGGGTACTATTGCCTTGGAAATCTTGGAGGAAGCCCCCGATACGGATATCATCTTGGTGCCCATCGGTGGGGGTGGCCTTTATCTCAGGAATTGCTTGTGCGGCTAAGCTCATCAAGCCTTCTATCCGTATCATCGAGTAGAACCCGCCGGAGCAGCCTCTGCCTTTGGAGGCTATCAAGGAGAATAAGGTCGTAGAACTCCCCTGAAGCCAATACCATTGCCGACGGTACTGCCGTAAAGCGTATTGGGGAAACTAACTTCGAGTATATCAAGGAATATATTGATGAGATTATCACCATCTCGGACTATGAGCTGATGGAGGCTTTTCCTCCTACTGGTGGAAAAAAACATAAAATTATCGCTGAAAACTCTGGTATCCTCCCTATGGCAGCACTCAAAAGGCTTCACCAAAAGAATAAAAAGTGGTGCCCGTGGTCAGTGGTGGCAATATCGATGTACTGATGATCTCTTCCATGATTAATAAGGGATTAATAAGCCGCAATAGAATCTTCAACTTCTCGGTGAGCATTCAGGACAGACCCGGAGAATTGGCTAAAATCACTCAGATTATAGCTCAAGAGGGCGCCAATGTGGTCAAGCTCGCTCATAACCAGTTCAAAAACCTTTCCCGATTCCGCGATATCGAGGTACAAGTCACCGTGGAAACCAACGGACTGGCGCATATCGAAAAACTCACCCAAGCTTTCCGTGAGAAAAATTACGAAATCACTCCCCACTAAGTAACACGAGTTCGACATAACTATAAATTACTTACAATAACCTCCCTGACTCGATCGCTTTATGACTTTCTGTAAGAGGGAGGTTTCCAAAATCTATAAGTTGCTTATCTGTATATAAGTATTCTTAGAAAAACAACCTTAAATTTCCTACTATGAAAAAGTGGATTCTTTTTCTTATTCTCATGGTTTTGCGGCAAGAATTATGCCCAAGTACCCCCTTTGGTCGTAGGTTCTGAAGTAGGAACAAAGAGGTTGTCCAAAAAGTATAAGACATTGGTTATCAAAAAGTTTAAATTATGTTCGATTAAAATATTTTTAAAATTTATTTCATTGATAATCAATCGTTTTAGGTTCTGTTGTAGGCGATTTGCAAATCGCCCTTTGAAATATTGCGCTCTATGGATAACTATGTTCATCCACAGTTGCCCTTAGCCTATATTAGGGTAGAGACGCAATTTATTGCGTCTTAGAAAGTTAGTGAAAAGCGTTCCAACTCTTGATTCGCGTTAACAATTGCCCCTTAACAATTAACTATTTTCTACAGATGTTTATCTCGTTTTTTCACTACTTTTTGCACCCTTAAAACAATGACTGATTTGATGGAAAAAGTAATTGATGAAACCCGCCAAGGAGCGCCGCTCTCTCTGCAGGGGATGCTAAGAATACTCGTAAGCTCTATATAGAAAGTTATGGCTGTCAGATGAATTTCTCTGATAGCGAGATTGTTGCCTCTATCCTGCACAAGGTGGGCTTCAATACTACCGAAGAACTCCATGAGGCGGATTTGGTACTGATCAACACTTGTTCAGTGCGTGAAAAGGCGGAACAGACCATCCGCAAGCGACTCGAACAGTTCAATGCCGTAAAGCGTCACAAGCCTGCCATGAAGGTCGGGGGTGCTGGGCTGTATGGCCGAGCGCCTCAAGCATCAGTTCTTGGAGGAAGAGCATATCGTGGACTTAGTCGTAGGCCCCGATGCGTATAAGGACTTGCCTAACCTCTTGCAGGAGGTGGACAATGGCCGCGATGCGGTCAATGTGCTGCTCTCGTGACGAGACTCTATGCCGACATCTCCCCTATTCGCCTCAATAGCAATGGGGTGACTGCTTTTGTCTCTATCACTCAGGGTTGTGACAATATGTGTACTTTCTGTATCGTACCTTTCACCCGTGGGAGGGAGCGCAGCCATGACCCTCACTCTATCATCCACGAGATCAAGGAGCTCTGGGCGCGAGGATTCAGGGAGGTTACCCTGCTGGGACAGAATGTCGATAGCTACCTATGGTATGGGGGAGGCCTAAAAAGGATTTCGAAAAAGGCTTCTGATATACAGAAGGTTACTGCAGTCAACTTCGCCAAGCTCCTCGATATGGTCGCAACTCAATTCCCTAAGATGCGTATTCGCTTCTCCACCTCGAATCCTCAGGATATGACCTTGGATGTGATTGATACCATGGCCAAGCACCACAATATCTGTAAGTATATTCACCTACCGGTACAGAGTGGTAGCAACCGCATCCTCAAGGCGATGAACCGCCTACACACCCGCGAGGAGTACTTCGCACTGATTGATGGCATCCGTGAGCGTATCCCCGAATGTGCTATCTCTCAGGATATGATCACAGGATTCCCTACCGAGACGGAGGAAGATCACCAGGATACCCTCTCTCTGATGGAGTATGTCAAGTATGACTTCGGCTTTATGTTTGCCTACTCCGAGCGCCCTGGTACGCTCGCCGCTCGCAAGATTGCCGATGATGTCCCCGACGAGGTCAAAAAGCGCCGCCTTACCGAAATTATCGACCTCCAACAAAACATAGTCTCCTACGTACCCAAGCGCAAGTAGGGAAAAACGGTAGAGGTGCTCATCGAGGGAAATTCTAAAAGTCTGACCAAGAATGGATGGGACGCAATACCCAAAATACCGTCGTGGTCTTCCCTAAGGAACACTACAAAGTGGGGGATTTTGTCAATGTAAAAATAACCAACTGTACCTCTACCACCCTCATAGGAGAGGCTGTAGGGGTATAGTGAGATGAATTAATATATAATCCTATGGCAACAAAAAATTACACACCCTTATTTCGGCTCTTTAGATACTTCCAAGGTGGAAACACTGGAGGATGATACGTACGATGTCCTTTGGGAACAAGAAATCCCTTACAAGGACAGTATTGTATGGGTCTCTTTCTGGTTCTCCAAAGGAAATGACCTCTTGAAAGAACGCTTAGATGCTTTTTGAATCTTTTATAAAAAAACTATCCCTAAAGGGAGGAACAAGCCCGAAAAAGTCCTTATACAATACCTGAAAGAGCACCCTGACTATTTCAATCACTTTAAGAAAAAACAAAAAGAACTCCCCTGATGATATCGAAACTTTCGTGAGCGAATTGGAGTTGGATATGATTGATTTTTGGTATCCCCAAGAAGGAGAAGCCGATGTAGATATGTACTTCGCTCCTTATTATGACGAGGATGTCGAAACCGAGGAAGTCATCGCTGTACAGTTCGCCCTCTCAGGAGAAATCCTTTTCTATAGATTGGGATTCATAATTTTTTATATAAAGTATTTTTCATATCTTTGTCCCATCTATAATTCGTGATTTTTATGGAAAGAAATATAGGAAAATTAGACAAACAAGTACGCTTGATTTTTCGTACTTATCAGTGCCATTCTGGGAATGACTAAGGTTATTACCAACGATACCATTGCCTCTATCTTGGGCATCATCTCTATCGCCTTTATCGTCACCATTCTACTGAACTTCTCCCCTCTCTACTAGGCTCCTTGGGATCAATACCTATAAGAATAAGAAGTAACTCTATCAGGGATTGTCCCTCTTTGAGAGGATAACCCCGAGGATTGAAAAATAAAAAGAAGACTTTTGAGAAAATCAATCAAAAGTCTTCTTTTTTCTATATTCTGGCAAATCGCAAGTTGCCTCTTTGCTGGTGCGAGTCTCATACTCTCTTCCATTTATTCGCAACTTTAGCTTTATTTTTCCATCACATACCCAACTGTGAGCATTCTTCATTCTCACTTACCACCCAAGCTCATTCCGTTTGGCTAGCACTCTTCATTCTTCATTCTTCACTCTTCACTCTTCACTCTAAAAACTACTCCCACACTGCCTTCCAAGCTAATTTCCAAAAGTTTTTGGGCTTCTACGGCAAATTCCATAGGGAGTTTGTTAAGCACTTCCTTCCAAAACCATTCACGATGAGTGAAATAGCTTTTTCAGTATCTATTCCTCGTTGATTACAGTAGAAGATTTGGTCTTCTCCTATCTTGGAGGTAGTTGCCTCATGTTCTATCTGAGCAGTGAGGGTTCTTTGCTTCTATATAGGGAAGGTATGCTCTACAGTTGTTGCCCATCAGTGAGGAATCACATTGGGAGAAGTTACGTGCATTCTTGGCATTAGGGCACTACTTTTACAAAACCTCGATAGCTGTTCTGCGAGCGACCTGCCGAAATCCTTTTGGAGATAATCGTGGATTTGGTAGTTGCCCAAGTGAATCATTTTAGTTCCCTGTATCGGCTTGTTGGAAGTGGTTGGTCACCGCTATAGAGTAGAATTCTCCTATGGAGTTGTCTCCCTTGAGCACTACTGAAGGATACTTCAAGTGATAGCAGAACCTGTCTCAACCTGTGTCCAAGAGATCTTAGCATCTCCGCCAGGGCTCGCTTGGTTACAAAGTTATACACCCTCCTTTTTCCTTCCTTATCCCCTGGAAACCAGTTTTGTACTGTAGGTATTTTATCTCTCCTCCTTCCATAGCGATGAGCTCTACCACAGCCGCATGGAAGTTGGTTTTCATCACGCTTAGGGGCTGTACATCCCCTCCAAATAGGATACATAAGCACCTCATCTACAATCAGAAGCGTACGCTCGAACTGTCCCTGTCCCTGCCTGAGTTGATACGAAAATAGGTAGAGAGTTCCATCGGACAGCGCACACCCTTAGGCACATAGCAGAATGACCCATCGGTGAAAACGGCTGAGTTCAGCGCCGCATAGAAGTTGTCGGTCTTAGGGCACTACGGTTTCTCAAGTATTTGCGTACAAGGTCTGGATGTTTCTGGATCGCCTCTGAAATCGCACAGAAGATAATCCCTTTCTCGGCTAGGTTTTCTGGAAAGTAGTGGCTACCGATACGGAGTCCATCACTACATCCATAGCCACAGCAGGTTTGTCCTCTACTCCAGTAAGGCGCTTTTGTTCCTCAAGGGAGATACCCAACTTCTGAAAAGTCTCCAAAAGCTGTGGATCTACCTCATCCAAGCTGTTGAGTTTTGGCTTCTTCTTGGGGGCTGAGTAGTAAGCTATATCTTGGAAATCTGGTGTTTCAAACTTGATATTTGCCCAATAGAGGGCGGCTCTGGCATCGCCTGCCCATATACGGAAAGCCTCCACTCCTTGATCGGTCATCCATTGGGGCTCGTTTTTCTTCTTCCGAAAAGGGCTATGACTACTTCTTCATTCAGCCCTTAGAAACGTATCGGATTCTATATCAGTATAGAACCCATATTTGTACTCACTGTTCTCTAATTCTTCTTTGAGTTCTTCTTCGGTATATTTGGCCATTTTTTCGTTTTTAAAATAAAATACTGTATAAAAGATAATTAAGTCTTTTTATAGCAACGTCAATAAAAGACTCCAATAACAGAGGGCAAAAATACTACTGCACTTCTTTCATAATAAAAGTGAAAAATATAGAACTAAAATTAGGATTGTATTTAGCCCCTCAAAGATAATAATTCTCTTTATTAGCTAACAAATATATTTCGTACTTTTGTGCTTTAAAAATCTGGTAACGTATGAATGAGTTTTCTCTGGGCTCTCTAACCAACATTTTGTAGGGGAGCTCTCCTTGGGGTAGTTTTTCTTCCGATTGTTCTTGGCGGTAGTCTTTGGCGGGCTGGTAGGCTTCGAGCGCGAACGCAAGCGCAAGCCTGCTGGCTTCGAACCTATATACTTGTGTGCTTTGGGGCAGCTGTGTCTCTATGATTCAGGATCAGTTGCGCATCCATATCATTGATTTTGAGTACACATAGTGGCCTTAGCAGCAGTCATCAAGACCGATCTGGGGCGCTTGGGAGCTCAAGTGATTAGTGGTATTGGGTTCTTAGGTGCGGGGAGCATTATCAAGGAGCGCGGGGAGAGCATTGCTGGGATGACTACCGCCGCCGGCATCTGGGCTACAGGCTGTGTCGGCCTGGGTATCGGTTGGGGATTCTACAATATCGCACTGGTGGCCATCGTCTTTATGCTCATTATCATGATTGTTCTCAAGACAGTGGAGTCCAAGATTATCAAAAATCTTTCGTTACTTCTCTTGAAATCTCTTGTGCACAAGAGCAAGGCCCTACCCAACTACTGGAGGCTTGCGCGACGCTCTTGCGTAAAAAATCTATTTCCATTACCAAAATCAAAAAGGATCCTACTCATAACTGTTTTACCCTTTCCCTATCCTCTGAAGAGATTTCCAACTTCTCCGAATGGGTGCTCTTGCTATCCTCCCAAGAGGGTATTCTCTCAGTGATGGAAAAATAAAAAAACAGGCTTTTCGCCCGTCTTATCTCTAAAAAAGTCGTCCAACATGTTACCGAACTCGGCCTTACACTTATAAAGCAAGGCTCATTGAGATGCCGATATTACATTTGTCTCTCTCCAAAGCGGTGATCGAGAAAGAATTTTCCTAAAGCGGAAAATTGCCAACATGAAAGTAATCTTATCGGTCTCTATCAGTACATAATCCAGCTTAGGTTGCTGAGATGGAAACATTAGACTTAGGTACTTGATTCACCTGATTAACAATCATCAAGTGATAAGGAGAGCCTTCCTCTATCATCTTGGCAGTCTCCTCATTCGAGAAGCTTTCGAAAGCATTGTTCCATCAGTGGTGCTAAGAATACCATAAAAAGAAATCCTGGCATGTTTTTCTTCATATCCTCACAATGAGCATCTAGTAATTGTCGCAGTTCTACTCCTGTCATATAGTTTTAATTTTTAAGATTTTTGCGCAAAGGTAGTATTTTTCCTGAATATTTACCGCTTATTTAACAAATAATTAATATCAAAGAAATCTTTTTATCCTATTTTTCAAAGAGTTCTGTTTTTCACTACTTCATCTCTATTTATCCTCAGTCGTCAACATAGTATCGAACTCTGCCTTCACTTATAGAGCAAGGCGCGTGAGATACCTATATTACATTTGTCTCTATCAGCTCCAGTTGCTCGGACGAAAGATTGGTCTTGAGCACCTGATTCACCTGATTGACTATCATTGGGTGATAGAGGGCTAAAATTTGTTAGTCAATATGAAAAATTTTCCTTCTATAACTATTGAATTTCTAATACTTACTAATTCCCTCCTTGAGGGAGGTTAGGTTAATTTCGACAAATCAAGAACTTACAGAACTTACGGAACTTCGAGTCAATAGAATTAACAGTTGTCTCTTGATAATTAATCATTGTTTTTGTACTTTTTGTCAGCTGACAAACAATATCATTAATCTCGATATCTTATGTTACGATTCGATGCCTTAAGTGAAGTGCGACAAAGGAAACCGCTACCGGTTTTCCTCCCTGCGAAAAGACTCTCTGATCTCCTTCGCTCAGAATGTCTTTCATGAGGGCGCCATGCGTGACGTATGACCGCGAAGTCTTCAGAGTGTCATGAACTCCATCCGCCGAGGAACTCAAAAATCGACCGACATATCGCCGACCAAGTGGCTATGGCAATGCGCGAATGGGCTATCTCCGAGGGCTACTCATTATACTCATTGGTTCCAACCGCTCACCGGCGGCACTGCCGAAAAGCATGATGCTTTCTTTGACCCCTCTATCCTCCCGCGAGGCTATCGAGACATTTCTCTGGAAATCTCTTAGTACAGCAGAACTGATGCTTCGAGCTTCTCGATGGCGGTATCCGCAATACCTTCGAGGCTCGCGGCTATACTGCTTTGGGATCCTTCTTCTCCTCTTTTTGTCTATGAGAATGTCCTTTGTATTCCTACGATCTTTATCGCTTATACCGGTGCCGCTTTGGACAATAAAAACTCCCTTGCTCAAGGCGCTCACGGCTATCGACAAAGCGACCCTCAGGTAGCTCAACTCTTCGATAAGCAGGGTAAGCCATGTAACCACTACCTTGGGCTGCGAACAGAATATTTCTGTAATTGACAAAAGCCTTGTCGCCACACGCCCCTGACCTGCTTATCACTGGGCGTACGCTCTTGGGACATCAGGCTGCCAAGGGGCAACAGCTCGAGGATCACTATCTCGGGCTATCCCTCCCGTGATTAGCTTATATGAAGGGGCTCGAGGGAATGTCTCCTGCTGAGGATTCCTGTGATACGACACAATGGGTCGCTCCCAACCAGTTCGAACTCGCACCTATCTTCTCCGAGGCCAACCGCGCGGTGGATCAAAATGCCCTGCTCATGCACCTGATGCGCAAGGTCGCCGAGCATGACTTTACGGTGCTCTTCCACGAAAAACCTTTCATCGGGGTCAATGGCTCTGGAAAGCATAACAACTGGTCGCTCTCTACCGATACGGGGGTCAATCTACTCTCTCCTGGGAAGACTCCTATGAGCAACCTACAGTTCCCTTACTTTTCTTCCTCTGTACCATACGTGCTGTACACCGCTACGAGGCTATCCTAAGAGCGTCTGTGGCTTCCGCTACCAATGATTACCGCTTGGGAGCCAATGAGGCGCCTCCGGCTATTATCTCTGTCTTTTATTGAGCGAACAGCTTACCAAGATTCTCCAGACTCTAATTCAGGGTGGGGACAAGGAAATTTCTCAGAAGGAAACCCTCAATGTGATCAACAAAATTCCGGATCTTTTCATCGATACAACCGATAGAAATCGTACCTCGCCTTTTGCCTTTACCGGCAATAAGTTCGAGTTCCATGCCGTAGGGTCCAGTGCCAACTGTGGAAAGCCTATGATGGTGCTCAATACCATCGTCGCCAAGCAGCTTACCGACTTCAAGAAAGAGGTGGATTCTCTGCTGAATTCCTCTGGATCTCTCAAGAAAGAGAAGCTATTCTAAAAGTATTGCGTAGCTATGCCAAGGCCTCCAAGCCTATCCTCTTCGAAGGGGATGGCTATAGCAAAGACTTGGGAAGAGAGGCCGAAGCAGGGGACTGAGCAATCACAAGACCACGCCTCAAGCACTCCAAGGAGAATGTCTCGGAGACTGCTATAGCTCTCTTTGAGGAAATGAAGGTACTGAGCCGTACCGAACTCCTCGCTCGCTATGATATTGATCTGGGAGGGGATATATCAAAACAGGTACAGATCGAAGCTCGGTACTGGGCGACATCGCTCGCAACTCATATCATCCCTACGGCTGTACGCTACCAGAATATCCTTATCGAAAATGTACAAGGACTCAAGGACATCTTCGGAGAGGGGTACAGGAATTGGCTTTCGAGCAGATTGACCTAATCCAGCATATCTCTGAGCATATCAAGGAAATTCACAGTAAGGTGTCTCTTATGGTCGAAACTCGTAAAAAGGTCAATAACCTACCCTCCGTGGAGGAAAAAGCACTCGCCTACTGCCAGGAGGTGCGCCCATTCTTTGACCCAATCCGATACCATTGCGACAAGCTCGAACTGATGATTGATGACGAGCTCTGGACGCTAACCAAGTATCGCAATTGCTTTTTAATAATTAAATATTGATAATCAAACTGATACATCGTGAAGATTGCTATATATTCTCAAAATATAAGGTAGAATACCACCCTCTGCTCTCCTCCATCTTTCAGGAGCTGCGCTCCCATGGGGATACCATCCGTGTAGAGGCGGATCTGCTGCGCCGTTATAGAGAGCATACTCCCTTGGAGGGGGTCGAGACTTTCCATTCGGTAGAGGATCTCCCTGCCGATACTTCTCTGATGCTCACCATCGGGGGCGATGGCACCATCCCTCTGGGCGATGACCTATATCCAGCACTTACAGATTCCTATCCTCGGAATCAATGCTGGCCGCTTGGGCTTTCTCGCTACGATCTCTCAGGAAGAGATTACGGATATGTTTGCCAAAATTCGCGCGGGTAGGTTCCATACCGATGAGCGTTCTGTCCTACAGATCACTCATACCGACGGACGACCCATCGCTCCTCTGAACTTCGCCCTGAACGAGATTACTGTCATCCGGCAGAACTCCACAGCTATGATCACTGTGGAAGCCTATCTGAATGACCAATACCTGACTTCCTACTGGGCTGATGGACTCATCATCGCTACGCCTACAGGCTCTACGGGCTATTCGCTCAGCTGTGGGGGGCCTGTGATCATGCCTCATTCCAAAACCTTGGCTCTCACCCCTATCGCCCCTCACAATCTCAATGCCCGACCTCTGATCATCCCCGATAGTACAGAAATCACCCTCCACGTATCCAACCGTGAAGGGTGTTGTCTCAACCTACGATGCCCGCTCGGCTATCTTGCCTTGCGAGACCTCAGTGAAAATATCGCTGGCGCCGTTCCATCTCAAAACCATCGAACTTGAAGGAAACGACTTCTTCAAGACGCTCCGCAACAAGCTCCTCTGGGGAGAGGATAAGCGTAACTAAGTCGCATAGTGGATCTCTTCTGGCTCAGTAGGGCTCTCCTCGCATACGCAAAAAGAATCTGCGCTACCGTGAGGGTATCTTTTTGGCAGTATTGGGCAATGCGCGCTATGTCCTGTTCTTGGTAGTAGACTGCCCTAACCCCTGCCCCTGTGATATCGTCCTTGGGTGAGGGAATACTAGCACATAGGCTAATAGGTTCAGGGAGGTATAGTGCTATAGTCGCCAAACTCACAGGTCTAAGTATCCAAGAAGCCCAGCTCCCATGGCTTCGCCAAAAAGCTGTAACTCGGGAGAAGGGCAAGCCTCAAAATCAGCATCCGCCGCGCGATAAAGGGAAAGTCAAACTCCTTGCCGTTATGCGCCGCCAATAGGTGCTCCCGCCCACTGAAAAACTGGTTCACTAAGTAGGAAAAATCCTCCAAAATATCCGCTCTTCTCCCTACAAACGAGCGCACCCGAAACTGACGCTGCCCATTCTTAACCACAAAATACCCTACCGAGATACAGACTATCTTGCCGAACTCCGCCCAGATTCCTGCTCTTTCATAATAATCCTCTGCAGGAACTTCCTGGCGAATGTAGCGCGTCTTGTCCTCCCACAAGCTCCTCTCTATGGGGGATAGCTCCTCGTAGGAGGGCTGTAGGGGTACCATCTCTATATCCGAAAAAGAATATGAGAAAGTTTAGGCTCGAAAGGGCTTCCATTCCCCTATTCTTCTTGCATGCCTAAACCATTCTCTATAGCATAGGCCATATTCTTAATAATAGTAGCATGTTTCTTGACAAAGACATTGCTCTCATCCCACACATATCCCGCAAGGACAGAACATATCTTTTTCTTCACCTCTTCATTGCCAGGTTCGTGGAAGAAGAGGGTCTGCAAGTTGCCTGTATACCACTCTCTTACATACGAGGTAAAGACATCTATACCGCGCTTCATGTACTGGGTGTACTCCTTCTCCCAGTCTACCTTTTCTCCAGAGAGCTGGCGCTTTACCAATTTCGCCGCAAGCATTCCCGATTCGGTAGCGAATGCTACTCCTGAGGAGAACACAGGATCCAAAAACTCTGTACTATTGCCCGTAAGCACATACCCATCCCCGTATAGGCGCTTTACGGCACAGGAATAGCTCTGTATCTTCTGTGGTGGAAAGAGAAAATCTGATTTCTCAAAGCGCCCTCTGTAGAAGTCGGAAGTCTTTATCGCTGGCGTAGCGCCTCGGCTGTATCGCCTGTTGCGGATAGGCTGTTAATATAGTGAGTAGGCCCCACCACCCCTACACTGGTATTGCCATTGGAGAACGGGATCACCCAAAGCCATACCTCACGCTCCAATATATCAAAAGAAATAAGTGTTCCTTCTTCTCCTTCTGGACGGACTTTTCTCCTCTTTGATATGGGTAAAAATAGCCGGAATGATCGTCCACCCCTCGAAGGCTCATTCAGATCCAATAAGCGAGGCAATACTCGCCATAACCACTGGCATCGATAACAAACTGCGAGCGGATCTGTGGGTCTCTCCCTTCTTATCCTTGACTGTGGTGAGCTGGTAACCATCGAAGAACCTCTACATTAGTCACTTCATCTCGAAGGCCAAAGGCACTCATGGCGCACCACTTCCTGTGCCAAGACATTGTCAAAATCCGCACGAGGCACCTGCCAGGTCGAGTCCCAACCTTTGAATATTTTTAGAAAAATCGAACTGACATACTTGCTCGCCACGAATGAAGCGCGCCCCCCATTTTACCTCATATTTCTGTGCCTCCAAGGCTGGGAGGAACCCCGCCTCTTCGAAATGATCCATCACACGTGGAATCAAGCTCTCTCTACTACCAAGCGTGGAAAGCGTGTCTTCTCCACCACCCTTACGGCTACTCCTGCTTATGCAAATACGCAGCGGATACACATCCTGAAGGCCCTGCCCCTATGATAAGGACATCCGTTTGTTCTTGTTTCATAAGTTTTATTTTGTTTCTCAAAGGGCAAATGTACAAAATAGAAACCTACTTTCTGCCCCCTCGAGATTATTTTATTCTTGTCACTTATTATTTCTAACCCACATAGCTCTTCTCTTTTATCTATATTAAAGCATAAGAGTAGCCCTTCTTTTTCATAAATATAGTAGTATCTACTTACATTTTCCAACATATAACTTGTAGAATTGACCCAGCAAGTTCCACCGATCTATCTCTATTTCATTTTTATTATCTTTACCTTCCACCCTCCGCCGCGTTTGCCTGTATCACCACTTATCGCCCCCTAATTCACCGCTGGCGTGGCTCACACTGCTATCCCTCCATCGATTAAGCTTTTAACCTTTTTATATTGTACTGATTGAGAGTTGTTGAGATTTTAACAATACATCTTATACATTAGCCCTCTTTTAATCTGACACAACAAATACCGCAGCTCCTAACTCTTCTTTACTGGTATTGATTTGTGTATTGTATGCATTCATGGATTTCACCGGTCGAGACATGTGCTATGTACAAAATCATACCCTCCCATGCTTCCTGTACGGGTACTTGATAGCAATACCCATTCGCTGTTTACAGGATATGCATCGGAGTAATTACCATCTAAATCATTAAAGGGAAGCCGTTCGCTCCTTCGTCCGTCCCAAAAACCACGATAAACTTGGTCTATAGCATTGTGCTTACTGCTATCCTACAGAATAGTAAAATGAAGAAGCATCCACATTTATAGGATAGTAATCTTGCACCTCAGGCCTGTCATACAAAGAGGTTATACGTCTTGTTTTTAAGTCAATAACTTCTATAGAAGAAGTTGCTCCATCTCCTTTAGAACAAAGCAATTTTGTACCTGCAATATTGTAATATGGCATAGAATAATCAGAAGGACTAAGCACCTGTACTGTTCGGGTAGACAAATCCATCTCTGCTACCCTAAAATCTTGTTTGAAAAACAATACGCTTGCCATCAGGGGGAAAATTTGGGGATCTTCATCCCTTGTGTGACCAGTAGCCATGTAAGATTAATAGGGCTGCTGCTCGGGTAAGGTCATATAAAAAGATATCCCACGTATTCGTATCATTGCCTATTCCCATAAAAGTAATTTTCTTTCCATCAGGAGAAAAATGTGCATTCATAGGATTTCGAATATTCCAATCCTTACTAATCATTCTCAGCTCTCTGGTAGCTAAGTCGAACAAATACATTTGTGAATCATTTTGCACCATAACTTGAGTACCTATGATATACCAGTTTCCCTTCAGCCGGGAAGCCCTCCTTCTTCCATAGGCACTATTTGTGTTTTGACAACTCCCCATCATAGCAACCAACCCCAAAAAGAAAGCACTAGAGTATTTTTATAAAATGAAAAATTATATGCATCATAAATTTGTAGTTATAATATCGTGAGCTCGATATAATAAAATCAATTATTTAAAATTTTTAGATAAGCACGCCTCCACCAGCATAAACATTTGCTCGTCTCCTCTCTCTATCTAATTCATAGCCCGTGCAGCTCGCACCTTGAGCCCCACAAAAATACAACTTTTATACTTGTTTTGTCAAGTGTTTTATCACTTTCTTTCCCTAAACCTCCTTAGAAAACAACCCAAAAGTTGCTATTCTATCATCCTACATAGAAGATTATATGAGTTATTGCATTTAACAACAAAAAGAAATCGTATTTTTGTAATTATTTTTCAAGAGAAGTAACTTTTGCTTGTTTTTATAAAAGAAGATAAAGCCTTTTATAGCTTTTTGAGTGTATCGATAATTTCTTGGAGACCATTGGTTCTAATTTCGAAGGTAGTGGCTACATTCCGAGCTTCCTTAGGGAAGCCCTGAGAGGCAAACCACTCTAAGTAGTAGAGAGGCAAATCGGCAAATCATAGTGTCCTTTATACTTGCCATAAGGCATAGGAGTAGTGATAATTTCTCGAAGAATTTCGTGGTTCATAATAAGAAATAAACATTTACAACCTCACATCATAAAAATTGGGTAAATATTTATATGTTTGCTTTATGTTCATTTATCTCTGATTCTGTTACTATTTTTGTTTATCAACTCCTTTAAAGCTTCTTCATCTGAGATATTCCTGATTTATCAGATCAATTTCTTTAGACGTTAAATTAGGAATTTTTATTTTATAAGGATCTTCAAGCTCTTTTATGAAATCAAAATCACTTAGATTTAGACTGCTTATCGTTCTTCCCCTTCTCTGTTATAACTCCTCCAAAAGTATACATTTTAGCGCCTCTATTTTCCTGATATAGAAAAATTATATAGTTGTTGAAATTTTTATCTTCATCTCTTTTCTTTCATTATTTTATTAATAAAAGTAGAGAACATTGTTCTTATTGTTTTATAGTCTTCGAAGCTGAAAAATCTTTCGCTTTTTAGTCCAAAAGGAACTAAACTCTACATATCTCTAAATTCTTCTACTGCTATATTCATCTCCTGTTTATCATCTTTCAATTCTTTTATTACAGCTCATTAAATACACACTACCAATAGGCATTCTCCTAAGTAAAATTTCCAGATCCTCAAACATATATGGTTTTAGTGTATCATCATAATCTAACCATACAAGAGTCCTCTATCTAAATCAAGTTTATTCAATGCTATTGTACTTCTTTCTTTAATAATTTTAATAAAGGAAAAAGGCAATTAATTTGTAATTTTTCTTTAGAAAAATCTCCTCCTCCAAACTATACATTTCATTTATATGTAATTCTTTATGAAAAGTTTGAAATCTGTAAATGAGACACCTCCTAATCCTATGTACTGATAATTTCCTCCATACAGATTACATATACGAAGAAAACTTGACAGCAACATCTTCCTCTGTAAATTTTGTTGGCCTTTGTTTCGTAATTCAGGCGTTTAGAACTATTCATTATCTATTTCCTCCATTTTTAGGTAATAATTAAATGTCATAATTCCTAAATCCTTTAAAGATTTAGTATTTGAATATATTCTTACTTTTATTTGCTAAATCCTTACTAACCTCATAAGATATTCTTACTTTATCTGTACCTTGAGCAAATTTTTCTCTAAATCAATCTCTGGGTAAAGAAACTTTCTTTTGTTCCTCTTATATCTATATGTGTTGTTTTCTATCTCAACAACTGATATTTTTCTTCCTTTTCCACTAATAATTCTCTATAATTATTAGCATCTTCTCCTAACTTAGCTACTTCTTTTAAAAATTGCACAATACTAAAAGTAGCTTCTTTCATAAAAGGAAATATTACCTTATAAATATCTGATGTTGTATCTATTCCTCTTTAGTAGTTGTTAGTGGTAATTTTATTGTTTCTTCCGCATCTAAAGAACAACTCCTCTAAACATAACATGTGACAAATGAAACTTAGGAACATTGGGAACTCCCCATCCAGTCATCTCCGTTTTTATCAGCTTCTAAAACTAATCGATCATTACAATAAATATACCATCCTGATAAACTTGTCTCCATCTACCAAGTCCTGCTATAAACTTCTAAACCTAACTCCATCTCTTTCGCCTTCATAGAAATAAGGTTGAGAATCTCCTTTAAGAATTTCAATATTTTTCACCTCTAAGAACCTCTCCATTAAGTGTTATTTTTATTCCTTTTATCATGGGCTAAGATGTAAGTTTTTCAATTTCTGTTTCTCAAAGAATTCTAAAAGAATTATCCTCAAACAAATTAGAAACCCTCTTCATATAAGTTTATTACTTTTTATATAAGTACTTTCTTTCTGATAACTTATTATCAGAAAGTCAGTTCCTCTAAGTAAAATTCCAATCATCAATAGTAATTTGATGCCCTCCCTGAATAATAGTTTTGTTTTCTTCCTCCACTCATCTACATCTACCTCTACCTTTTAAAATGATCTTCAGCAGTTCTTGTTTCGACCTCAAAATTTTTCCCCATTTTAAACAAGGCTCTTTTCATTCCTATACCAAACCTTCCTACAGTTCCATTAGCGAAATTTCTTCTTCAGGACGTCCAAACTTCAAACGCATATCTTTTGGCTATCTCTAATGAAAACCTCCACAATTATCCTTCACCACAAATTCTTTTCATTAATAGTTATATTAATATATAACCCTTTATAAGAATTTGGATTACGTATTGGCTCCATCTATTGAATTATCTAATAGATCTCATTATAGCATCTTTTTATTGAAATATCTCTTTGTAATCATTTCAATAAAGAAACCTTTTGTAGGATTACCTCGTAATATATTATCCATAGGATTATCATTTAGTATTAAATATTTTACCAAATTCAAAACTCTCGTATATTGCTTATAGCTCGACGTGGTTTGATATTTTCCATGAACGATTAATGGCGGCCTGTTGTTTTCGCCAGCTCCTAAAAATTTACGAACAGAACGCCAATTACTTTCCATCCTTGATCTGCATTAGAAATGCAGATTGACATAACTCAGAAAAATCAAAATCTGCTGATTAAACTCTTCTATGCCTTGGGAAACAAGTATTACTGATACACCTTGTGAGCGGACTTCTCTCAATAATTTCTCTAATATTTCTTGTGACTTGGTTCTTTGAAAACATTATGAGCCCCATCAATTAACAAAACATATCTAAGACCACTATGAGTTATCCTCAACAGGCACTTTATCCATATTCATACATTATATAGATAATAGATTACTAAAAAGTTGTCGTAAATCTAACCTCTTTACTTAAATCTCCTGATAGACTCAAGTAATAGTTTTCATTGATAAAATCTCCAATTTACTATTATCAAATAGATCTACCTCAGTAAGTCCTATTAGAATTTGAGTAGAGAAGTTGGTATCACCCTGCTATCTCACATACATTCTCTAAAATATCATTTAAAGAAGGATAAGTACCATCTTTCTTGTCATCAAAAGCTCTTTTGTAGCATCTTTTTAAATATTGCTTTTGTACTTTCCCTAAATTAGCATATTTGTCAATAATATTCACAAAACCTACCCATGCCTACTAATTTATCTTTTCTAGTTTATATTATTAATAAAAGACAATGGGTTTTACTGGAAAAGAATCTGTAGGAGTATCTATTAATTTAGCATTAGTTTGAGTGAAAAATCTTCATTTTTCTTTATATCACTTTCACTCATCCCCTTAAAGTTCTAGATAAAGAAAATTAACTCTTCCTTTCGTTTCTTTTTACTATTCGTTTGAGTATATTTCTTGCAAAAATAGGATTTCTGTACCTGACTGACTCCTTAGTTGCCATATGACAATTGCTATACAAAACTTGTAGTATTTGGAGTAAAATATATTTCTTTGCCTTCATTTTTCCTATCAATATTTTTAATAGGAGCTATAGAATCCTTTTCTTTTATAAGAGTATTCTTATTCTTTATATAACCAAAGCCCTATCATCAACTATGTTGTCTATTCCTTCTTCTACATTATCTAAAAGGAACTCCATCCCTGATACATTCTATTTTTCCTCAAAATACTTATTTATCAGCCCAATCCATTATCTATATGCCATTTTAGATATTTTCTAATATCATTATGATCTTTATGAATTTTATATTTCTGACAGATTAATGATATATAATACTCTATAGTTTCCAAATAGGTGTTATCCTTATATTCTTTTGCTTATCTGTAGTATTATAACTTTTATTCTCAACATAAGTAGATTTTCACTAATGAATAAGCCAATGCTATTCGCGAGCTATATGATTTTCTCTCCTAAATCCCATAGAATTAGTGAGTTTTTAACAAGCTCTGAAGATGTCTTTATATTAAAATTCGTTTGCATTTTGATATTCTTTTCAAAACTCTAAATAAATCTTCCTTATTTTCTACATTTTGAAAAGAAGATACATTATTTTCATTTCTTATTAGATAGGTTTTATTAACATTAGGAAGTAATAGTTTATATTCATCCTCTGTCATTTCTAGCAGAGGAAATATAATGACTTGCTCAGATACTTTAGGGTAAAAATATCTCACAATACTATTAGAATGATCAACATCAAACTTTTGCATAGAGAATCTATAAAACAGGAAAACTGATATTGATTCATCTACTAATCCTTTCAAAAAGAACAGTAGCATACATTTGTTGTTCTCCTTTTGAAAAAGTATCTTTATTAAGATATCTATCTTTATCACTCTTTTCAAGTTAATATCGACGACATCTCCTATGATTTTAATTTCTACTTTTTCACAAGCTCTCTTTATGCAAAAAGCATAGCTAACCCCTCCTCTATTCTTTTTTCAAGTGATTCTGCTTTTTCCTTCTTAAAAGTCTCAATAAAACTTTTGAGCACTGAATAGTTTTTCTACCTCTTCTCCTATAGCAAGATTTCCTTTGCTTAGTTCAAGTTTTTCACTCGATACTATTAGCTTTTGTCTGTTGTAATATGGAGTTATCAGTTGTCCCGAATTTTTGCCTTTAGCACCAATTAATTGTTGAGCCATATCATTCATCTTGATATTTTCTTCTGTTTCTTCTGCTCTCAGCAAAGCATCTTCCGATTTTTCTTCTGCTAAACGAACTTTATTAATCTCATTCAGTTCATTTTTAGCTCGAATAAAATCAATATGAATAGAGTTTAGCTTTTCTTTAAAAAGATATTTTTTATGTTATTAGCAAACTGCCTCAAGTCTGCAGCTTCACTTTCAGAGTACTATGTATTATTTCTATTATCTCTTCTTTTTGCCTCTCCTCTATCCCTAAATATCAACAATAATTTAAAGTTCTCCACATAAAACTGTTGTACATCATAAGAAATTTGAATATTATTAGGCTTTTTCAATATTTATAAGATCATCTATTATCTTAGAAGAAAACTTCTCTACTTTATCTTTTATCATAGCTTCCATTAATGAATTTTCTTTCATTAGAAACTTGTTCTAACACTTCTATCAAAAAGTCCTCCTGTTATGGCAAAAGGTATGATCTCAAAATAAGTCTTTTAATTCATTTTGTAAATTATCTACTCTTTACTAGATCCTCTTTTTCATTTCTGAGTTCATTAAACTTTTCTTCTGTTATGATATTCTCTTTTAATTAACTTTTTCTTCTAATAAAGATATATTATATCTTAGTAAAGATGAATTTTCTTTGCAGATCTTGTAACTGTTTTTGGATTTCTTCATTTTTCTTCTCTTCTATATCAATACCTATTCTTTCTAATTCTGTACGATCTTTTATAGGAAGCTGTTTCTTCCTTTAGTTTATTTAAATAACCTTCCAAAATCCTCCTTCAAGTCCTGGTATTGTTTTATACCCAATACTTCAAACATAAGCTTTGCTAAGTTCCTTTGTTGTTCTTTCTGTCATGAATCTGCTAAAGAAACTATCGGCATCAAAAAGAAAAACTGACTATTTCTTTTAGGCATTATAAAATCACGAATAAAAATTTCTTTTTCCTATTTCTTCCACTAATTCACTCTCCATCCCATCTATTAGTATTTCTAAATTTTCTTCTTGTGAGCTCTGTATGATATGTTCTCGTTATCTTCAGTTCGTTACAAGTTACTTCAGGAATTGTAGTTACATTAAAAGGTTATTGCTACTGAGAAAAGTTGTAGATCCTTCCTCACTTGCTATATGGTTTAAGCTGTTTTTATATATATATAATTGCTATTGTTTTCTATTTCCCACGTTTATATTCTCATCGTATCACACATTTGTCTCCCATCAAACACCAAACCAATGACATTAGAAGTAGTCTTCCCAAAGCCATTTTTACCACTTATAATCACTATATTTTCTTTATCTGTAACTGGATAAATCAATCTTGTGACAACCTTTATAAATTCTAAAATTATTTAATTCTATTGATTTTGATGGATCATACAACTGCAATATATTGTTTATAACGTTTCACTTTATACCATCTATAAGACCTTTTCTTTTAACATTACTGTTTTAGATTTCTCAATTTCAATAAATCCTGTATCAAAGAAATTGCTTTCTCATCATCTTTACATGCAGATAGAAGTACTTTTCCTCTCTATCTGTTCATTGTATCAAGCTCATATCTGTTATCTTTTATTAAATACTTTATTATATATCCCAGAAACCGTACTTCTTCAAAATACTAAATCTCGGACACCAAATCACTTGAATAGCAATCAATTCTGTTTGTTGATCAGTTCTATATTATACCCAAAATCATTTATTTGTTTCGCTTGCGTCAAATACTTTTTCCAAAAATTTTACCTCTATGTTTTATATTCACTATCCAAGATTTGTCCTGCCGCTAAACGATCCCATCTCTTCTATAATCAGAAACTGGATTTTCAGGTTTATTTCTTTTCTTCTTGTATCCAATTCTCTAAATCACGTAAAGGTATCAGCTATTTGTGCTCTATTTTCTATTTTGTGCTGAAATAGATTTATCTTCCTCACCACAGTACAAGTCCAAACATCCAAAACCCTACTTTGTCCACAAGATTTATGTTCTTTATTAGAAACCATTGTTGGCATTCATAGTCACCAGCACTCTTGCATCAGTCATTATATATCAACAATCTTTTATTATTATCAGGCACCCCAAGGAGATGTAAATGGCTTTATAATATACCATACTTTCTAATTTCTAATTCTATAGGAACATACTAAAAACATTATTTTGTGAATGGATGTTTGCAAGCTCTTTACCTCTTACCTCAGTGCTTTTATAGAATTACGCTCGTTACACTTTCACCTTTTCTCTAGCACCCACTCAATATAATAGCTTCATGATAATCATTATTCCTCTACTTTTTACAATATCTGGAAATGAATTTGATGTAGGCTTTGTACCTTCAATCTTTCGGTACACCATCTGTAAAACTATTATTAGTGCAGGATACCCTTCTTCCTATAAGATTTACAAAAAGAATCCTCTAATCGTGCGTCGCCCTCCGTACTTTTATAGGTAAGGAATGTATCACCGAAGTCGTCTCGGCTATCTCTCTCCAAGCACCTTTATTTTTACATAATTCGTGATAATTGGATTTCTCGACCAACGTATCATTACAAACGACATAGATTTCTTAAAAATTTTATATCAAACTGTTCTTTTACTTTTTAATGTAGCCATCCAAGCTCAATGTCACACTGTAGAGTCCTTCCTCCACTAAACTCTATAACTCCAAGTCTTGTTATTACTATCTAACATATATTGCGTCATTATTTCCATCTATAATATAATTGATTTTGTCTCATGTAATTTCTAACAAAATAGCTTACAAATAAAGTATAATAAAATTAGTGCAAATATACAAATTCTTTTTTAATTATCGTCGTATTGTATTTTTCGCACCTATAA
>BNJS01001221.1_pt1 | contig 135685 bp, 144 predicted proteins | sample 8540461 | NCBI WGS metagenome assembly BNJS01 (sample SAMD00202454, study PRJDB9452) | human saliva metagenome | isolation source: human saliva | place: Japan
TATTCTATCTTAACAAAATGCAAAGTGAACGTATAGAGGATTCATAAACCGGATTTTTTTACAATTCGTAAGCTATATTTTTTTTACAATGAATTCCCATCTTCAACACAGATGCATCTTACAAAAAAGCAGAGGTTTTCCCTCTGCTCTTCCCAGTCCATATTCAAGTTTTTCTTGGCAAAATCAAGATGCAATCTTTCTCCATGTAACGGATTTTCGAAATCTTAGTTCTTTCTTGCTGCTGCCGGTCCAAGCTCTCTAATTCTCTTCTGCAGTAAAGTCTCTCTTTCTTTTGCCTTCTCTTGGAAGTCTTTGAAGATATCTTCTTCTACAATGCCGAAATATATTTCATCGTAGTTTTCCGTTCCCTCATTGTAGATTCGAAGTACATAGCAACGATCTGCCGTGTTGTACAAACTGCCGTTATTCTTAGCACTTTCATATTCTTCTTCCGGAAGGAGTGTGAACTTCTCTCCATCCAGTAAGGTTTTTCCCATCAGACGGTTGCGAATCCCCCTGTCTTCGCCTTCCAAGTATTCATTGCAATAGCTCATAACTTCGACTTTTTTTCCGTTTTCCAAAGAAAAGGACAAGGTAGGATTCTCTGTAACGATATAAGCAGTTCTTGCAGATTTACTAACAGGGATCATTTACTTTTCCTTCTACATAAGGAACATCAATCTCTATTGCTTTCTTTTCTCCTGCATAGGCGATAAGACCGCAAGAAAACACCATCAGTGCAAGAACGGATAAAACTATTTTTCTAAACATATCTACTCCCGAAACATGGATTATATGAATGATACTCTTTTCAACAAAGGTAAAAATCGTACTTCTCGTTATTTCTATTCAGTATAGAATCATTTTCATAAAAAACCGGAGTAGCCTTCTCGACAACTCCGGTAAAATTATAACTAGATTTTTTTTAGTATGCAAGTAAGTAAAAGTCTTATAAGGTATATTGTAAATATATCGTAAGAAGATGTTATATATTTTTTCTTTTTGGAAAATATTAATTTTTAATGATTATTACTCGGGAAAGGCAAGTATTCCGTTTAGAATAGAACCTTCATTCTTTTAGAATCATATCTTCACTCGCTTTAGAATACTATCTTCACGAAACTCTTCTTTTCCCCTTTTGTAAGAGCGGCTCTTTGGACAGCTCTTCCGGGCTGAAGACTCTTCCGATATCCGTCACCTTTTCTCCGGCAAAGCTTACCCCGCCCTGCTGCACATTTCTTCTTGCCTCTCCCTTGGAAGGCGCAAGACCCTGTGAGAACCAAAAGGGTTAAAACATCCACGCCGTCCGCATATTCTTCCTTCGAAAGGGTATAGCTTGGCACATTCTCAGAAGCACCGGATCCGGCAAAGAGGGACTTCGCCGCCTCTTCCGCCTTCTTTGCTTCCTCCGTGCCGTGTACAAGCTCCGTTAAATGGAAGGCAAGAATTGCCTTCGCCTTATTGAGCTCCGCCCCTTCCCACTTGTCCATTTCCCGGATTTCCTCCATCGGAATAAAGGTGAGAAGGCGAAGGCACTTTCCTACATCGGCATCATCCACATTTCTCCAATACTGGTAGAAATCGTAGGGAGAGGTCTTCTTCGGATCCAGCCAAACCGCACCGCTTGCGGTCTTACCCATCTTCTTTCCTTCCTTATTGGTAAGGAGGGTAATGGTCATCGCATGGGCATCTTTTCCGAGCTTCTTTCGAATAAGTTCCGTTCCGGCAAGCATATTGCTCCACTGGTCATCACCGCCAAACTCCATATTGCAGCCGTAGTCCTCATAGAGGCGGTAGAAGTCATATCCCTGCATGAGCATATAGGAAAATTCCAGGAAGGAAAGTCCGTTTGCGAGACGATTCACATAGCAACGGGCTCTCAACATCTCATTCACGGAGAAATGCGGTCCCGCCTCTCGTAAGAACTCCATGAGATTTAAGTTGCGAAGCCAGTCTCCGTTATTTACCAAAATCGCTTTTCCTTCGGAAAAATCAATAAAACGGCTCATCTGCTCTTTGAAGCAGGCAATGTTACTGTCAATTTCCTCTACGGTAAGCACCTTTCGAAGATCCGTTCTTCCGGAAGGGTCTCCAATCATTCCCGTTCCGCCGCCCATTAAGGCAATCGGTCTGTTTCCCGCCATCTGCAGTCTTTTCATAAGGCAAAGCGCCATGAAATGCCCTACATGAAGGGAATCCGCAGTCGGATCGAAGCCGATATAAAAGATCGCCTTTCCGCTGTTCACCATCTCGCGGACTTCTTTCTCGTCCGTAACCTGCGCAATCAAGCCTCTTTCCTGCAGTTCCTCGTATACACCCATATTTTCCTCCAAAAATTTCCTATTATCGAATCTGCGCCTGATACTCATAGACCGTCGAAATGAGACGCAGCGTATCTTCCCAACCAATGCAAGGATCCGTAATACTTTTCCCTAAAATATGCTCTTCCACCTTTGCAGAACCTTCTTCTAAATAGGATTCCACCATAAGCCCCTTCACAAAATAGGCCAACTCTTCGGAATACTTCCGAAAATGCATGATTTCCTGGGCAATTCGAAGCTGCTCCTTATACTTCTTTCCGGAATTGCAATGATTCGTATCCACAACCACGACCGGATTCAGTAGCTCTTTCTTCTCATATAAAGAATGAAGCAGTTTCAAGTCCTCATAGTGATAGTTCGGTATCATCTGCCCATGCTTACTCTGAGAACCTCGCATAATGGCATGCGTATAGGGATTTCCTGCCGTTTCCACTTCCCATCCCCGGTAAATAAAATTGTGTCCATGCTGTCCTGCATAAATGGAATTCAGCATAACGCCGAGATCACCTGAAGTCGGGTTCTTCATACCTACCGGGATATCCACTCCGGAAGCCACCATCCTGTGTTGCTGATTTCCACAGAGCGCGCCCCAACTGCAACATAGGAAAGTACATCATCGAGATAGTTATGATTATCGGGGTAAAGCATCTCATCCGCTGTAGAAAAGCCGCATTCCTCGAGTACCCGGATATGCATACGACGAATCGCCAGAATCCCTTCCGTAAGGTTGGAGCGCTTTTCCGGATCAGGCTGATGAAGCATACCCTTATAGCCCTCTCCCGTGGTTCTGGGTTTGTTCGTATAAATCCTTGGTACTATAAAAATCCGGTCTTCCACATCCTTCGCCACTTCTTTTAACCTATGGCAGTACTCCAGCACAGGATCCTCATGGTCTGCGGAACAAGGTCCTATGACAAGGAGAAATTTCTTGCTTTCTCCCCTGAATATGGACTTCATCTCCGCATCTCTCTTCGCCTTTCTCTCTATCAGCTCCTTCGATAAGGGATACTGCTTCTTTACCTCTTCCGTTGTCGGCAATTGATTTAAGAACGAAAAACCCATAACTCCCCCTTCCTTTTAGCTCCTAGAAGTATAAAGGAAGAGAAATAAAAGTGCAAGAAAACGAAAAGATCGAAATAGCCATCATTCCAATCCACGTCTAATCACTCCGTTTTATTTTACAAGTAACATAATCAATACTTTGTCTGACTCTGGTAGTCATAAATATTGGAAATCAAGCGCAGAGTGTCGTCCCAACCGATACAGGGGTCGGTAATCGATTTCCCCAAAATATGCTCCTCTACCTTTGCGGAGCCCTCCAAAAGATAAGATTCTACCATAAGCCCCTTTACAAAATGGGCCAGTTCCGTCGAATATTTTCTGGAGTGCATGACCTCATGCGCAATACGAAGCTGCTCCTTGTACTTCTTTCCGGAATTGCAATGGTTTGTATCCACTATCACCGCAGGATGCAAAAGCTCCTTCTTCTCATAGAGGGAATGCAGTAGCTTTAAGTCCTCATAGTGATAATTCGCAAGCATTTGCCCGTGCTTGTTCTGTGAACCTCGCATAATCGCATGGGTATAAGGGATTTCCGTCCGTCTTCACTTCCCATTCGCGGAAAATAAATTCATAGCCGTGCTGCCCCGCATAGATGGAGTTCAGCATGACGCCGAGATCTCCCGAGGTCGGATTCTTCATGCCTACCGGTACATCGATTCCGGACGCCACGAGTCTGTGCTGTTGGTTCTCCACCGAACGTGCACCGACTGCAACATAGCTCATCATATCGGAAAGATAGGTGAGGTTATCCGGATACAGCATTTCATCTGCGGTGGAAAATCCCGTCTCTTCCAAAACCTTCATATGAAGCTTTCGAATTGCATAAATTCCCTCGGTTAAAGTTGGGACGTTTCTCCGGATCCGGCTGATGAAGCATGCCCTTATAGCCCTCACCCGTGGTTCTGGGTTTGTTGGTATAGATTCGCGGAACGATAAAAATCTGATCTTCTACATCCTTGGCCACTTCCTTTAATCTATGGCAATATTCCAGCACCGGATCTTCGTGATCTGCAGAGCAGGGCCCGATAACGAGAAGAAACTTCTTGCTTTCTCCTTTAAAAATCGCCTTAATTTCCTCATCCCTTTTTGCTTTTATCTCTGTAAGCTTTTCTGACAGGGGATACTCTTTTCTAACCTCATCCGCAGACGGTAATCGATGTAACAGTGTAAATCCCATAGCTCCTTACTCCTCTCTTTTTTATTTTGTAGAGTATATAGAAAGTTCGGAAAATGTGCAAGAAAAGGAGTTCTTAATAGAAATAGATCTCGTAGGAAAATGCGGAAAGAATATTTTGCTCCTTGGAGAATGCAAGTTTAAAAACTCTCCCTTTGATAAGGCAGAATATGAAAAGCTGATGGATAAAATAAAGTTTATTCCTGCCAATCAGCCATTACTTTACATTTTCTCCCTCCACGGCTTTACCGATTATGTAAAAGAAAACGCCAAAAACTGTAAACTGATTTCTATAGAAGAAATGTACTGTTAACAGATAAATTTCCAAAAAATACCACAAAGCCTTGTTTTTCATCGCTTTATGGTATTTTTCACTACACATTATATTTTAGTGCTCTCCATTCTCGTTAAATTCAGTGTTTTTTATAAAGGAATATATACCAAAAAAAGAAGAAAAAAACGATTCCCTAGGGAAGAGATTGCTCTCACGCAGCCTGCCAGCTGATTCAACATTCCGCCAAAAGGTTTAGACACTAACGAAGAGGCATCCGAGATATTTTGAAAGATGGCATACTGTCCCCGAATTTCTCCCTCCACACTCCTGTTAAACAATTCTACCGAATAATAAAGCATAACAAGCGCACTGAGTATACCGCTGAACAACAGAATAACAAGTAACATCCCAAAAACAGGCTTTAGAACAACAGCCAAAAGGAGCCCTCCCATCATCATTGTACAAATAAAAGATACTTTCCTAAGATGAATCTGTGTAAAGGGCATCCCTCCTATGATACTTCCTACTAGCCCTCCGAATGCCATAGCGGACATGAGCATGGAATATTGCATAGCATCGGCATGCAGCACTTTATAGATATATTCCAAGGTCAAAATGGAAACTGCACCGCCTACAAAGCATAAAATGAGGCAGCCTGTAAAGAGTTCTTTGTTCTTTCGGATACTTCCTATGATATCTGTCCCTCCGGTACGAGTCATTTCCGGAGGCGACGGCTTTTCCCTCCCCTTTAAGAAGAGGATGATCAGGGCTGCCAGAATATAGCTTACAATGTCCAAAATATAAATACTCTTTACCCCAAAACACGTAAGAATCGCGGCTCCCACGAGGGGACTCACAACGGTCACGAGGATATTTACCGTTCTTGATGCACTCTGTCGCTTCTGCATGTCTTCATCCTTCGTAATCCGCTTTAAATATTCCGCTCTTAAGCACTCCAAAATAAAGAAAATCGCGGAATATAGGAAGAATACAAGATAGATTAACAGTATATTATCGATAAAAAGCAAAATACACATGGGAATGACACATAAGAATTCCCCCAGAGCAAAAATAAAGCGAAAGCTGCCATGGAATTTCATTTTACCAAGAAAAGGAGCAAGCAGAAGCTCAGGCAATAGTGTAACAACCGCAAAAAGCGCCGAGCTCATCAGGTTTTTCGTATTTTCATAGATAAATAAGGTCAGAGCAACATTGCTCATGCCGGAGCCAAAGGAGGAGATGAAGTCCGCTAGCAAGAGAAGAATAAAGTTGTGTGTTGATTGTGTTGTTTGTGTACGAGCCATCATCGCTTTCCTTTTATTCCTGTCGAATGTAATCAAAGTTTTACATTCCTTTTTTCCTGTATCTTAAAGTCAGCTATTCTTTTCCTAATCTATAGAGTATTATACCGTATTTATTCTTCAAGAGGAGTGCCGCAATTTGAAGTAGTGAAATTTGCTATGAAACCTACGCAATCAGTTTATAACGAGAGGTTACGTTTTACGAGCGATTGTTGTTATGAATAAAAAAGAGACTGTAAAATGTACCGACCCCCAAAAGTTAGACCAATAATCTAACGATTGGGAGGTCGGTATTTTTATGGCTAAATATTCTTTTGAATTCAAGAAGAAAGTTGTTATTGCTTATACAAATGGTGAAGGTGGATATAGATATCTTGCTAAAATTTATGGAATTCCAACTAAGTCCATCGTCGAAAGATGGGTTCACAATTATAAAAGATTCGGAGATAATGGACTTAGGCGTTCACGTAAAAAACAAATTTATTCTTTTGTAAAAAAGCGTTCTGTTGTAGAGTTATACCTAACAAGTGAAATCTCATATCAGGCGCTAGCTCTACAAGAAGGACTTTCTAATGCTTGTATGATTGCAAACTGGGTAAATCGCTTTCGTGCATCTGGGCCTGATGGGTTGAAACCGCACAAGAAAGGCAAAAAGAAACCATTGAAAAAACCAATAGAAAATGTTTCCATTCCATCTACCAAAACTCCGATTGATGCAAGTAAAAAACACATAAAAGAGTTAGAAGATGAATTACTGAAGCTTAGAATCGAGAATGCTTTTTTAAAAGAACTGAGGAGGCTGCGTTTAGAGGACGAAGCAAAAATGAGAGAACGGCGCTCGTCATCAACAGTCTCCGAAGAGAGTTCAAACTAAAAGACCTTCTCTCTTATATAGGCATGCCTAAGGCAACTTTTATGTACTGGCAAAAAAGATTTGACCGAGAGAATCCGGATAAAATACTAGAAGAAACAATTCTTACTATACGTGAGAAAAACAAGGATTATGGTTATCGCAGAGTAGTAGCTGAATTGCACAACAAAGGATATATGATCAACAAAAAGAAAGTTCAGCGAATCATGCAAAAGCTAGGGCTTCAAGTAACATCTTTTACCCGCAAAAGCAGAAAATATCGTTCCTATAAAGGAAGAGTTGGAACTGTTGCTCCTAATAGGATTAGAAGAAGGTTTAATACGCATATACCACATCAGAAAATAACTACCGATACAACAGAGTTCAAGTACTATGAAGTAGATGTGAAAGGTCATATGACTATGCATAAACTCTATTTGGATCCCTTTATGGATATGTGTAACGGAGAAATACTAAGCTTTGGAATAGATAAGCGTCCATCTGCAAAGAATGTAATGGATGCCCTTAAGCAGGCGATAGAAGTCACATCCGATTGCCCTTATCGTAGAACGTTCCATTCGGATCAAGGCTGGGCTTATCAGATGAAGGCGTATACAAATCGGCTGAAACAAGAACATATTTCCAAAGTATGTCTAGAAAAGGTAACTGTCTAGATAATTCAGTTATGGAAAACTTCTTTGGCTTGCTAAAGCAAGAAATCTATTATGGTGTGTTTTATTACAGTTACGAAGAATTGAAATCCGAAATAGAAAGATATATAAAGTATTACAATGAAAATAGAATTAAGGAGAAACTAGGATGGATGAGTCCTGTTCAATACAGGCTTAGCCTCTTGGCTGCATAAAAACAGCGTAGCAGCCATAAAACTGCTACGCGTAAAAAGTCTAACTTTAGGGGGTCACTTCAAAACAAAGGCACTTTATGCTATGCAGGTTCACTGCGAGACACGCTCTCGCTAACCTCGCCTGACTGAGCAGTAGTCTTGTTGACTACTGCTCACTTTGCTTCGCAAAGCAACTTCCTTCGGAAGTTGGTCTCGTACAGAACAACTTTTCTGATGAAAAGTTTGTCCTTACGTAGCGGATACTAAGCGAAAAACTGCATTTCATTTGTTTTTCGCAAGTACCCACGGGCTCAGATTGTCCCGCATCGAACCTGCATAGCAATAAATAGCATTGCTTTAATTTTTACAGTCTCTTTATTCGAAGCTCTATACTTACCGTTCGAGCTTCATTCCTATATTTCTCTTCTTACTCTCTGATCCCGTACTTCTCGATGATATAGTCCATATCCTTGTCTCCTCTTCCGGAGAGGTTGATGAGGATGGAGCCCTTATTCATCGTTTTTGCGAGCTTCATACCGTACGCCACGGCATGGGAGCTTTCTATCGCCGGAATGATGCCTTCCATTCTGGATAGAGTAAAGAATGCATCAATGGTCTCGTCATCATTTACTACGTCATACTTTACTCTTCCTAGATCATGCAAGAAGGCATGCTCCGGCCCGGAGGACGGATAATCGAGACCGCTCGCTACGGAATAGACCGGTGCCGGCTCTCCCTTTTCATCCTTTAACATAATGCTGTTAAAGCCGTGCATAATCCCTTCCTCTCCGTAGGTAAGGCTTGCCGCATGGTCTCCGAGTGTGGTTCCTCTTCCCAAGGGTTCTACGCCGTAAATCGTCACCGGATCATTTAAGAATCCAGAGAACAGTCCCATGGCGTTCGATCCGCCTCCCACGCAGGCTACGATAGCATCCGGAAGCTCTCCCGTCATATCAAGGAACTGCTCTCTTGCCTCGATTCCCACTACACTTTGGAAATCTCTCACCATCATGGGGAAGGGGTGCGGTCCCACTACGGAGCCGATGCAGTAAATGGCATCCTTGTATTCCTTCATGTACGCGAGGAATGCGGCATCCACTGCCTCTTTCAGCGTGGCGAGACCCTCATTTACTTCTACTACTCTTGCACCGAGAATCTTCATTCTGGCTACATTCGGTGCCTGCTTCTTAATGTCTACCGCACCCATGTAAATGTCGCATTCCATACCAAAGTATGCTGCTGCGGTAGCCAGAGCCACACCGTGCTGTCCGGCACCGGTCTCTGCAATAACCTTCTTCTTTCCCATGTATTTCGCAAGAAGTACCTCACCCATGCAGTGATTTAACTTATGGGCACCGGTATGATTTAAGTCCTCCCGCTTCACATAAAGCTGTACACCGGTATTAATCTTCTCGGAAAGTCTCTCCAAGTGAGAGATGGGAGTTGGTCTCCCCTGAAATTCCTTACGGATTCTTCTTAACTCCGCAATAAACTTTCTGGACTTGGAAATGGTTTCATAGGCATGGTTGATTTCCTCCATAGCCTTCTTTAATTCTTCAGGAATATAGGCTCCGCCGTACTTTCCAAAATAACCGTTTGCATCCGGGTAGTTCTTCAAATAAGTCTCAAAATCCACATTGTTAAGTTGCATAATTCTTTCCTCCTTTTTCTTTCCCGCCTTTTTTCCGGGGTCGGTAAATGTGATGTTCTTTACCAAGGAGATGATAGTATTTACGGAATCGTTCGCACTGCGTGCTTTTACGATTCCTGCCTGCCATTCGCACTCCCAAAGCACATCTGTGCTTCTTCGTGCTCATGTCAGGGGCGATCCATAAAAGTCTGCGATGTTCATGTAAGCAAGCTTACAGAACATCGTAAACTTTTCCGTCTCGGTAAACAAGATGTCTCAGGCTTCGCCTTAGCCACTTGCTATGAATACAAAAAAGTCCCCGGCAAAGAAAGTTTCTTTGCCAAGGACGAATAAACAAATAATCTATCCGCGGTGCCACCTTGATTCACAGCTTACGCTGCGCCGCTTAGCAGGATACCAACATATCCCCGGGAACTCACGTATCCCTACACGTTGCAGAATACTCCGGAAAAATCCGTTTCCCTGCACCCTCAGTGGTCCATTTGACAATTTGTTTCTTACCCGATTCTCAGCATCGCGGGTTCTCTGTAAAGGCATCATTGCCGTTATCTCCACCTCAACGGTTTTCAATATTCAGTTGTTGAGAACGGATTTTACACGGAAGTACAAGAGCTGTCAAGCAAAAAAATCTTACGGAATAATAATCATTGTAGGATTACAATACATATGTTACATCACAACTAAATAAAGAAAGCGGAAGAGCCAGCCTTGTGTTAAAGTTAGTTCACCACAAACAACACCCAACTCAAGGAGGTCTTCCGCTATGGCTACTATAACACAAGATTTACTCTTCAGGCTATCTCTTATTCGCTACGCTGAAAAGTATGGCATAACTAAGGCTGCCGTTAAGTATCATGTCAATCGACAGTATATTTATCGATGGAAAAAACGTTTTGATGGCTCACCGGATTCTTTGCGCTATCTCTCTAGAAGACCACACAGACACCCTAATCAGCATAACTCTGATGAACTTAAACTTATCTCTGATATGCGGCGCAGAAACCCTCACGCAGGTCTTGTTATTTTTTTGGGTGAAACTTATGCAAAAGGGGTTACAAGCGTTCTATTTCAGGGCTCTACCGTGTTCTTAAAAAAACAGGGCATTATGGCTGTAAAACCTCCCAATCCCAAGTATATCCCAAAAGCCCTATGAACAAATGCATTACCCGAGGGCAGCGAGTTCAGATTGATGTAAAATATGTCCCTTCTGCCTGCTTAAAAAAACAGCAAGGTCATTGGCAAACAATTTTTTTCCAGTATACCGCCATTGATGAATATTCTCGCTGGCGCTATGTAGAAAGCCTTTGAAGAACATAACACCTATTCCTCTGCTGTATTTCTAGATCATCTTTTAAATGCATTTCCAATGACCATTGAATGTGTACAAACGGATAACGGGACAGAGTTTACCAATCGCTTCACTTCTCACAGAAATAAACCTACTTTGTTTGAAGCACGGCTAATGCAATATGGCATTCACCACAAGCTGATTCGACCGTTTACTCCACGACATAATGGTAAAGTTGAGCGTAGTCATCGAAAAGACAACGAAAGATTCTATGCCACGCATAGTTTCTATTCCTTTGATGATTTTTCAAAGCAATTACAGGTATACAACAGAAGGGACTATAACCAGTTTCCCATGAGACCTTTAGGATGGAAATCTCCAAGTACCATCCTAAAGGAATTTATTAGATGGGGTGTAACAAATGTTTGACAAACCTACAAAAAATCTTACGGAATAATAATCATATGTATATTTCTCTCAGATAGGCTAGTGCTTCCTCCATTTCAAACGGTAAGAACAACTGTGCAAATGGAATATTCTCCATTCTAATTTCTTCCATAAATCTGATTATGTCTTCATACACAATACCATTTGTTTTGATTTTATTATTTCTACGAGCTATCTGAAGAAGCCGAAATACATCATATTTATGTTTTTTCAAATCTCTTTCATTTACATGTTCACCTCTTGCTTTCCTGTCCTTTAAATCCAGCCAGGCATACATTTTAAACGGAATCAGATGCTCCGTATCAAGGACGCTTATACCTGAAACAATTCTTCTCCCGGCGAGCATGAATTTATAGTAGTCATCATTGAGTAAAATTGCAGATAAACTTGAAGTATTCTCATCAATATGTATCGGAATAATTCCCTCCGGAATATAGTTGATATAATCAGGCTCTCTTGAGAACAGTTCTATCATAGCAGGGTATCCGGAACGTGGTTCAGTAAATCTGTAGAAATGTGCCTTTTCACTGTTTTTCCAGCCGAAGCGATATTCCCCCTCCTTGATAAACTCCCAGAATATATGAGCAAACTCCTTGTACCTTGCCTCCATAATCAGAATCATATCAATATCTTTTGTCGCCCTAAAATCAGTCCCCGCCTCCGTCATAAGTATATCGCAGGCAGTCCCGCCAATTACCGTATAGCAATCCGTGTAATCCTTGAATTTTTCTATGAAACTGTTTATTTCGGTCCCCATATCCACCCCTCCAAATATTCCTCGACTGCTCCTTCAATTCTTTCATCTGCAATTCCGTCAAAGCAAATTGACAGTGAAATAGGATCCACAATTCCGTCATTTGAAAACATTGCCGGATTATATTTCCATAGTTCAAGAAATAGCGGTTTCTCTTCAGTTATCCATTTTGGATCAATCTCTTTTACACCATCTACATTAAAATCTGCTTTATATACAGCCCGAACCGGAATCTTTGGTTCATTTAACATCGTTATCTTGGAAAGAGCCGACTCCCCGGAATATACATATTCGCTATATCTATAATCAGCTTCCGTTATCAGTATGCGTTGAATAGGGTTGATTAGATATGGCTTCGCTTTTTTGTAAAGTGCAAGATCTGACATTACCGTTCTCATGTAGTACTCTTTACCGTGCATTTCCTGGGATATAAGTCCCATTGCAGCCAGTTGCTCACTTGCCCTTGTAATAGAAGTCCTAGTGACCCCTATAGCAGCCGCAGCATCTTTTTTTATTACAGCCTGTCCTTTGCTTTTATAGAGCATATAGAGAAAAAGCAGCTGTGTTACCGGCATCATTTTATCTCGTCTCGTCTCTTTCTTAAATGTATTATTCAGCATCATACCAAGAAACGGTAAATATAGTTGACCATTATCCGTGATAAATGGAATGTTCCTTTCAAGTAGCTTATCACGCTGCAATTTAGTCACTGCAGAAAATCCGAACACAACCGGGATGCCATATTTATTAGATAAAAATGACAACTGCTTCTCCAGAGCAACAATTCCAAACCTCTCTTCTTTCGAAAGCTGCACACAAAGAAAGGCTATCTCTTTATACGACATTCTAAAAAAGCTTCTCTGTGCTGTCATAAACACAGGAAGCCCTTTAGTATTTATTTCCTCAGCTTGAAAGTTCAAACCAAAAATATTCTTATTTAGGATTTCCATGAATTTAACCTCGATAACATTTTTATTGAATAATAACATAATCTATATTATTATTCAACAAAATATATTATTATTGAAAATCCTCTATGCTTTTTCCAATATTCTCTTCCAGCAATGTTCTATATGGGAAAATGTACTTTCAGCCTTCTTCATCATATAATTTCTGAAGTTCACATCCTTCGTATTATCCGTCACAAAATTGAGATATATCTCTTTTACAGACTTTAAAATAGCATCGTCCCGGCTTTCATTATATCGTCTAAATTCCTCTGAAATGGCTTTCCAATAGTTCTTATAAGCTTTATCCGTTTTTGTGATTTTGGCTTTCATGCTTTGGTATTTCGCTTCTTCTACCGGCTTTAAAGAAGAGCCAAAGTGATCTTTCCTTTTTTCTATGCTAAGCCCAATCGCTCTTTCCATTCCTTCAAATGGATTTTTGTAATCCTCAATTATCTTTTCATTGTGACTTTTATATAAGTCTATCAGTTTACTAAAGCCTTCTTTTTGCTCATTGGGAAGCAATTTTTCCGCAAGATAAGACAAGGCATTTGTAGAACTTTCTAAAGAAGCAATCGCCTCCGCCTTAGACATATAGGGTCTTGGTCCGGAATGAAATGATCCTCTTACATCAATAAATCCCGTATTAAACTGAAGACCGGTCAAAAAGTCCATCCCATTCGTAATTTCCGAGAGCAGATTTTCAAATTGTTTTACATCCTCATCACTCCTATTTTCATAAAAACCGTGCTGATCCAAATATTTTGTAAAATTCAACCATTGATTGGTCGGATTTTCCCAAAACTCATCTATTGCTTCTCTCCCTGCCGCCACCTCTTTCTGCTGTCTTAAGAGAATCTCATACATATCTATCTTGCCGGATTCAGGAAAATCAATTGAACCATGATCCTTCTTTCCCTCTCCGTTACCCACTGTCCCTTTCTGTGCTTTTTCAGCGGAAAAGTTTCTTCCCTTCATCAGAAAGAAGCAAAGAATCTACTACTTTTTGTCCTCTTTCCAAAATCTTTTCTATCTCTTTATCATACGATTTTTTAAGATTAATCCCCTAGTTTCGCTTCTATCCTTCTGTTATATACTCCGGTAAAATACTCCATTCCTGCTATTTTCATCTTCTCCTCCTTAACTCTCTAAAATCACTCTTTTCGTTTCCTTCCCCATCTATCCCGAACTCTTTCAGTAGAAATTAAACTGCAGTGAAAAATCCTCTCAATCTACGACGTACTTACTATTATCCTCGTCAAATATATATATATATTATATTGTCTCTTTTTAATGATTATTTTTTTATTTCTACATAAAATTAATTTGCAGAAATTGCAAGTCCTATACTCTTAGAAAAAACGCATCTTTATGCTTTTGATTGCTACACCGCTTTAGAAGGCCGGCAAGCTCTCCGACTTCACCTGTGTTACTTGTTAAACGAGATATTGCAAACTCTGCAAACAATATCCGGTAAGAACAAAAAATGCAGCCAACGGATTCTACTCCGGAAGCTGCATCTTACTTTGTTCTATATTTCTTTGTTCTATATTTTTGTACACTTAGCGCAGTGCATCCTCTATTACCTTCTTTAAGGTATCAGCTGAAGCTTGAAGAGCCTCTTTCTCTTCTTCGCTTAATTCAATCGGCACCACTCTCTCCACTCCCTGTCTTCCGACAATGGCAGGCACACTTAAGGAGACATCGGAAATCCCGTATTCTCCATGTTGCATACTGGAAACAGGAAGGATGGATTTCTCATCACGGATAATCGCCTCACAGATTCTTCGAACGGACATCGCGATTCCGTAATAGGTCGCCTTCTTTCTTTCGCAATAATCTCGTAGGCACTGTTTTTTACATCCTCCGCAATGCGCTTCATGGAGGCGTCATGCTCCAGGTGACCGCGAAGCTCGCAGAAATCATTTAGAGGAATACCGGAAACATTTGCACTGCTCCAAGCGGCAATTTCGCTATCTCCGTGTTCTCCGATAATAAAGGCATGGACAGAACGGTTATCAATGGATAAATGCTCTCCCAAAAGATACTTTCAGTCTTGCGGTATCGAGTACCGTTCCGGAACCGAAGACTCTGTTCTCCGGAAAAGCCGCTGAGTTTTACCGCCGCATAGGTTAAAATGTCCACGGGATTTGCCACAATAAGTAAGATTCCCTCATACTTTCTCTTGGCAATCTCCGGAATAATGCTCTTAAAAATTCCCTACATTCTTTCTTTACCAGGTCCAGTCTTGTTTCTCCCGGCTTCTGTCCCTGCACCTGCAGTGATTACAATTATGGAGCAGTCCATGAGATCATCATAGTCTCCGGCATAAATCTTCATCGGGCTTAGCAAAAGGGAAGCCCGTGACTGATATCGAGTGCCTCTCCCTCCGCTCTTTCCCTATCTACATCATTTAAAACGATTTCTGAAAAAGACCGCTTTGCATAAGGGCAAACGCGGAACTGGATCCCACAAAACCGCAACCGATAACGCCCACTTTTCTCTCTTGAATATTCATCTCTTCTCCTTCCCTTTCATCCCTTTTTTCTCTATTTCCTTAATTTGCCCTATCCAAAGTCCGGAAACGGGATATCACACGATTCACGCACGACACTCGTTAAACGTATATGCTTTGGTAAGGTCTTTCATCATATAGTAAATACAGGAAATTCCGAAGAATAACTTTTCGAAAGAATATCCCGCCCGAAGTTAGTATAGGCTAAACGCTTATGAATTGCTAGTTATTTTTTTATCAATCTTGTTTTTCTTTGTATACACGGAGTTCTTCCAGCATTCCAGCACCCTCCGCTTCTTCTCCTGATATTCCGTAAAATGCTCCATGTAAGAGCGGAAGTCTTTTCCGTTATCCACTCTTTCCAGTCTTCCGTTTCCAAAGAGAATTTTCGAGGAGCTTCCTGCCCCGACCCCGAAAACCGTATGCTTTTCTTCCATCATGAAAATATTATAGAGGCATTCCTTCCCTTCCTTACTGAAACCGATATTTTCCAGATTTCCCGCCATGTTTTTTTGCCTGTAAAGATAATACGGATATAAAGACAATTCTTCTGCAGTCTGCATGGCGGAAAGCATCATCCACTCCATTTCGCTCCGGCTCTCTCGTTTCTTCCAGGAAGGAATATAAGAGAGGGAAAAATCTCTTTCCAGCGGAAATTCCTCGGAATAAGCCCCTGCCTGATAAGCACCTCGGTACTTGTTTTCCTCCGTTTTTAACTTTGCGGCACGCTTTACTGCAAGGGAGTGTACGGTGAGATTGTCCGGGGCAAGTTCCCGAATCCTTCGAAGGCTCTCCTCCACATCGGAAAGCCTTTCTGAAGGCAGTCCCAAGATGAGGTCCATGTTAATGTTGTCAAAGCCCAGAGCTCTTGCTTCATAAAAACGCTCCACCACAGACTCGACACTGTGCTTTCTTCCGATTAAGTCCAAAGTTTCCTGTCGGAAAGTCTGCGGGTTAATGGAAATGCGGTCTACACTATGCATTTTTAAAAGGGCAAGCTTATTTCCCGATAAAGAATCCGGCCTGCCCGCCTCTACCGTGTATTCCAATATTTTTGCGTGCGGAGAAGATAGAAGCTTTTTCTCTACCAAAAGGAGCAGATTCTCCAAGTCCTTCTCCGGAAGGGCTGTCGGTGTTCCTCCGCCGATATAGATGCTTTGCAGACTTTTTCCGCGCTTTTCTCCCATTTCATAGAGTGCAAAATCCAGCTCTTCGGAAATCTTTTCCAAATACTCCGGAATGCGGTCGGAAAAGGGTCCAATCGGGGAAGAAAGAAAGGAACAGTATGCACATTTACTCGGGCAAAAGGGAATATGAATGTAAATGCTGAAGCCGTCTTTTATCTTTCACTCCGCTCTTTTCCTCCGCTCTCTGTAAAATCTCTCTCTCTCGTATAGCAAGAAAATGCAACAGTTCTGCCTTTTTCTCCCTCGAGCAATATTCGTCCTTTAGGGCAGTAAAGAACTGCGGATTCAATTTCTTTTCCTGCATGCAAAATGCATTCTCAGCTTTTGGAGTATTGGGAGTATTGGGAGTATTGGGAGATTTTGACTATCTGCACCTTTGGTTCTTTTTTGCGCTTTTTGACTTTTCCAACTCGTCCAGGAGCTTTTCCGGAAAAGGAGACCGGTCGAATTCCCTGTCAAATCTCCCCAAGGAAGACTTCGTCCCGCATTTTTTTCTTCTAAAATTCGATAAAGATACGCCTTTCACAATCGACTTATCCTTTCGTCCGCTTTCCACTAAAAGGAAAGCCCTGCTCCCTCGTAAATCCAGAGACAGACGGAAAAGAGAAGGGTCGAAAATCCCTCCTCCGTCAGAATTCGATTTTGTTTTTTTCCGCATCTTTCCGCTTTTAAACTCTTCCTGTTTACAGGGCACGGCAGCCCTTTGCTCCTTGGCACGCTTTTAAGGCATTTCTTTCTCCTCCTGCGTCGTCTCCATAAGCCGAACCCCCTCCGGCGTATGGAGCTGAAAAATCCTCCCCGGATAAAAAAAGCCTTACAAAGCTCCCGAATATCACTCTCAAACGGAAGACAAAGCCTCATCTAAGAAAAATCTGAATCAAAGGAATGTCCTTTCCATATGCATGAGATGCAAGTCTATTCAGCTATAACAAAAGATATGGACATTTTTTACATGAATTAAAAAATAGTATTGCTCACTAGTATTGGAATAAAGCGTATCGGAGACGCCGGTACTTGCAGAAAAGCGAGCGATCGCGAAGTTTGATGCTTAGTACCTGCTGCGTCGAGAATCGAGCGAGAGCGTCCTTTATGACAAATACCGTATAATACTTTTTAGCTATTCTGATTCATCTGTGAGTACATGGCAGTGGACAAGGGGAGCTTAGAACATACTCTTCCGCACATTGCTCTCCAAGAGCTTATTGTATCCGATCCAACCATTCCCTTCCTTCGCCTTCCCGGACTTCTCTCCCTGCTCGATAAACTCCCGCATGGTTTGCAGTTTGGCATCCGTATTGTCCGCAAAGGCAAGGGCCAGAGCTTCCATAGTAGCCGGCTTCTTCGGAGAGCCGAATTCCAGTTCCCCGTGATGAGAAAGAATGCAATGCAGAAATTCCGAGCGAAGCGCGGTCGGAAAATCGGGAATCAAGGCAATTTTCTCGGAAAGCATGGTATAACCGATCATGATATGACCAAGAAGCTGTCCCTCGTCCGAATAATCATTTCTCGGAAATTCACTGAGCTCCCTCATTTTCCCAATATCATGGCAAAGTGCTGCGGAAACCAATATATCCTTGTTTAAATCGGGATAGTGCTCTGCATAAAATTGACATAGTTTGGCCACGGATAAGGTGTGCTCCAAAAGGCCGCCCACATAGCTGTGATGCACGGTTTTTGCCGCAGAGTGGAAAGAAAACTCCTGCATAAAAGCCTTATCTTCCACAAAGATACTCTCTAAAAGCTTCCTTAAGAAGGGATTCTCCAAAGCGGAAATCATGGCATAGAATTCCCTCTTCATTTCCTCCCTGTCCCGCTTGGAAACCGGCAAGAAATCTTCCGGATAGAAACTTCCTTCTGTTGCAACGGAAAGTCTTTGAATACTTAACTGATTCACACCGTTATACAATGCAACGTTTCCCTCCACATAGACATAGTCCAGCGTAGAGAACTCCGCTATTCCGGGTGAAAAGGGATCCCAAATCTTCGCATCGATTGTTCCTGTCCTATCCTGCAAGGTTACATTCAGGTATTCCTTTCCATTTTTTGTGAGTGCCGTGTTCTTCATTTTCACCAGATACACATTGTTCACTCTTGTGCCATCCCTAAAATTCTCGATAAAACGATTAGGGTTAGGGATATTTTCACTCATATACATTCCTTCCTACCTTGTCCCAAGCGGACAGGAAAACTCCAGTTCCACATATTCCTTCCCATTATAGCGGAGAACTGCGATTCGGTAAATCTCCCCCGGATTCTGCTTAAGCAAGGCTTCCTGAAAGGTCTTTACACTGCTTAATTCTTCTCCGTTTCCCTTCTTTAACACATCTCCGGGTTGGATGCCGGCATTATAGGCAGGGCTCCCCTTCTTCCACCTCCGAGATATAGATTCCCTCCGGAATCCCAAGCTCCGCCATTTTTTTAGTCGTGTTTTGCACGCGAATCCCCAGATACGGTAAAGCATTTCCGTTGCTTAAACGTGCCAAATACTCCAAGCAATCGGATAAACCGGTAATTCGCGGATAGCTTTCCTCACTTCCCCTTGCAAAACCGACCAATTGTCCGGCAGTGTTCAGAAAAAAGATATTTCCTTCTCCCTTTTCTGCTAACTGCAGCTCGATTTCCTCAAGGATTCCGTCTATAGCCGGCTCCTCATAAGAAAGATACGATACATAGGAAAAGACGGTCGAATAGAGCTTCCCGCTCGGAGCTCCGATACCGATTAAGGTCTCGCCCCTTTGCAAAAGACGGGAATTCCCTCTGGGAATGAGACTGAGCTTTTCCATCTCCTTCTCATTAAACGCACTAAGAGGCACGGATAAAATCAGAATTCCGTCCTTTTTACTCTCTGAAACCTTTGTTCCTTCCACTTCTTTTTCCCGGAAAAAGCGAATCCGATATTCCTCTCCTTCTTCGCTATTCCAAGGAAATAAGACAAATAGGGAATCTCCGGTTTTTTCCAGAATAATGCCGTTTCCCTGCTTCTTTTCCTTCGTGAGCAGATCCGCTCCTCCACTGGAAATCTCTACATCCACAAGGGACTTTTCTCCCTCCTGAATGATATTCTTCAGGTTTCCCATCATGCTGTCATAGGCAGAAATAGGGAAGTCGAATTTCTGAATTTCGGATTGAACCACATCTTCAATAGCTTCCGTTTCTTCCGTACTGCTCTCTAGTTCCGTGCTTTCCGATTCCGAGAAGGCCACTGTTTCCTTCTCTTTCTTTTTTTCCGTCTTCGGAAGAAGAGGAAAGAGAAATGCTGCCGTCAAAAATGCGCCAAGGGAGAAAATCATGCCGGAAAGAAAAAGTAAAATCACTTTTTTCCCTCTCTTTTTCCAGCTTCCCTTTTGTCCCACTATTTTCTCTTTTATAAAGTCTTTCTCTTCCAAGGATTATGCCTCCTCCTTTAAAGACATGGGGAGTGCAAAGCTGAATTCCGTGCCCACTCCCTCCGTGGATATGCAATCTATATGTTCATTATGGGCTGTGATAATACTCTTCACAATACTTAGTCCCAGACCCGTTCCCCGTTTATCTCTTCCTCTGGAGAGGTCCGTCTTGTAGAAAGCGCTCCCATATTTTTTGTAAGTCCTTCTTCGGTATTCCGATTCCCTTGGTCCTTTACCGAAATAAAGACCTTCGTTCCTCTTCTTTCCGTCCTCACGATGACTTCCGTTCCTTCTTTGGAAAATTTCACCGCATTGTCCAAGAGATTGTAAAGAACCTGTTGAATCTTAGGATAATCTCCGTAAACCATTTCCTTTTTCTCCGCAAAAACCAGAGAAAACTGCAGTTTCTTCTTAGCACACTGCATCTCAAAGCTGCTACAGACCTCTCGAATCATTCTATTGATGTCGAAATTACTCCGATTCAGATTTCCGCCCTCATCCAGCTTATTCAAGCTCAGCATCGACTGTGTAAGCTTACTGAGTCGATCCGTCTCCATAATCAGGCGTTCAAGATACTTTTCTTCCTTATCTCTCGGAATGGTACCGTCCAGCATCGCTTCCAAGTATCCTTTTATGGAAGTCAGGGGCGACCGGAAATCATGAGAAACATTCGCAATAAACTGTCTTTGATAGTCATCCGACTTCTGAATCTCTTCCGCCATATAGTTTAGCGTATCTGCAAGATATCCCATTTCATCTTCGGAAGAAACCTGAATATGATAAAGATATTCTCCGGCAGCATAACGCACGGCTCCTGCCGTGATTTTCCGAAGCGGTCGGTAGACGAAAAAAATAGAATACAGCAAAAACGGAAAAAGATAAGATAAAAGTGAGCGCGAAAACCTCAAATAAAATCTCCATCGCCCCTTCTTTTTTTTCTTCTATTTCCGAAAGCGGAATGTGGAGGTAGAGATAAGCAAGATTTTGAAAATTCCTGCGTATCGGAGCCTTACTGATGAGTTGTTCTTCCGTAAGCATCCCCTGCAAATCTCCGCTGTAATAGGTTTTATCTCCCTTTTCCGCGACATGAAAGTCGGCTATTTTTTCTCCCTTGATTTTTCTCCGGTCCATAATGAAGAAGGATTTCCCCTCCGGACTGATGAGTGTCCAGCCCCATGCCTTGTTATGGATATTTCCTTCCATTTCGCTGCTCAGTCCGCTGATGGAAAGCTTCCCATTTTCTTCCTGCGAGTAATAATTGGCGATTCTCGTCACTTCCTTATATAGCGCATTCCCCTCTGTATTATAGAAGTAGCGCTGAAGCGTAGTTCCTCCATAGAAGGAGACAAAGGAGAAGGCAAGTAGAAAGAAGACCAGGTAGACCAGTAAAAATTTAATAAATAAATGCTTTCTCAAGCTCTTCACCCTACTCTGAACTTATATCCAATGCCCCAAACCGTGGAAATCTCCCAATCCGCTCCTTCCGGAAGCTTTTCTCTAAGGCGCTTGATATGCACATCCACGGTTCTGGAATCTCCCGCAAACTCGTAGCCCCAGATATTGTCCAAAAGCTGTTCTCTAGTAAAAACCTGATTCGGGGAACTGGCTAAAAAGTACAGAAGCTCCAGTTCCTTCGGCGGCATATCAATGGATTTTCCTTGATAGTGCACCGCATAGTTACTTAGATTGACAACCAGATCCGGATAGGCAATGTATTTTCCTTTTTGCAACTGCTCTTCGCTATCTGCTGACTCCGTAAGCTCATAGCTTCCCTGTTTTCTTCCCGGCTGGAAACGACGAAGCACGGCCTTTACTCTGGCAACGAGCTCCTTGGTGTCGAAGGGCTTTAAAATATAGTCATCCGCCCCCAGCTCCAAGCCGAGTACCTTATCAAAGGTTTCTCCTTTTAGCGGAAAGCATGATAATCGGTACATCCGAGCTCGCCCGAATCCGTCTGCACACCTCATATCCGTCAATCCCGGGAAGCATCAAATCCAAAATCAAAAGGTCTGCCCCCTCTTTTTCATAGAGACTTAATGCCTCTTCTCCATCCTCCGCAATTGTTGTGGAGAAGCACTCCTTTTCCAGATACAAAGATATAAGTTCCGCAATGGAGCTGTCATCATCTACTATTAGAATTCTTTGTTTTTCTGCCACAATTCCTCCATCTTCTAAACTGCTCCTCTGTCACAGTCGAGCCAAAAGTCACGTCCTGTATGAGAGACTTTCTTCCGTCGTATTCTTCTTTTTTTGTCCTTCTGTTTGACCTTTTGTTTGTCCTGCTTTTAGAAACAACACGGATGAAATACTGCCGGTTTAACGATAGCTACTATCTTACTTTCTTAAAATACACAATCGTCACACCGTCAGAGCCTTCTCCGTATTCTCCCAAACGGAAGGACTCGATGTGCTTATTCTTTTTGGCACATTCATGCACCATTTTCCGAAGTGCACCGGTTCCTCTACCATGTACAATTCGAACCTGAGGGAGTTTCGCCAAAAATGCATCATCCAAATATTTGTTCAGCTCCGGCAGAGCATCGGCAGTCATTTTCCCGATAAGATTGATTTCCGGAGAAATCCCCATAGCCTTCGCTCTTCCAAGTCCCGCGGTCTTCCCTTGATTTCGAGTAGGAACTTCCTTTTCCTTATGCTGGATAAATTCCACCTCTTTGGCAGACACCTTAGTACGGAGAATTCCTGCGCTGACTGTAAACATCCCGCTCTTATCGGGAAGCTCCGTAACAGTCCCACTACGCCGTGCATATTGAGGAGTCTTACCTTATCTCCCAAGGCAAGATTCTTCAGGGAAATGGTCTGGGAAGGACCTTTTACCGTCTGCGCCCCTAAGGCAGATTGATTTTCTTCCAGTTTCTTTCTAAGCTTGGTTCTAAGCTGCTCCGCCTCTAAAGAGCCGGAACCGCCGCTTTTCCTTCTTCTTTATTTCTTTAATGATTTCATCTGCGGTTTCCTTTGCCTCGGCAAGAATCCTCGCCGCTTCTTCTCTCGCCCGAGTTTAAAATCTTGTCCTTGCCTTTCTCGATTCCCTTGGTGGATTCTCTGGCTCTCGCTTTCAGCCTTTCCACCTCTTCCTTATACTGCTCAATCTCGAGTTTTTCCCGTTCTGCAAGTCTCCTTGTATCCTCCAAATCGGCAATCAGGTCCTCAAAGTGTAGATCTTCCTCTCCGATTCGGCCTCTCGCATCCTCTATAATCGCATCACTGAGTCCCAACTTCTTTGCAATCGCAAAGGCATTGGACTTTCCCGGCACTCCGATAAGCAGACGGTAGGTTGGGCGAAGACTTTCCACATCGAATTCGCAGGCGGCATTTTCCACTCCTTCCTCAGAAAGAGCGTAGAGTTTGATTTCCGCATAGTGGGTAGTCGCAACAGTTGTGACCCTTCTTTGGAAGAGGTCATGCAAAATCCCCAGTGCCAAAGCGGCTCCCTCCGTCGGATCCGTTCCTGCACCAAGCTCATCAAAAAGACAAAGACTGTCCGCATCCGCCTCTGCCAGTATTTTCACGGTATTGGTCATATGGGAAGAAAACGTAGAAAGGCTCTGCTCTATGCTTTGCTCATCTCCGATATCCGCAAAGATTTCCCTAAACACGGTAATGGAAGAGCCCTGAAAAGCGGGAATCAAAAGGCCTGCCTGCCCCATTAACTGTAAGAGTCCGAGCGTTTTTAAGCAGACCGTTTTTCCTCCTGTATTCGGACCGGTAATCACAAGAAGACGGAATCCCTCTCCGATATGGATGGAAATGGGAACCACTTTATCTCTTGGAATCAATGGATGTCTTGCATCTAGGAGACTCACCTTTCGCTCTTCTAAAACAGTCGGGCGGATTCCTTCCATCTTCTTTCCGAGCTTCGCCTTTGCAAATACAAAATCAAGATGCGCAATGCTCTGTACATTCTCCTCTAAAGCAATGATTTCAGGCTGCAAACGAAGAGTTAAGGCAAGGAGAATCTTCTCCACCTCTCTCTTCTCCAAAGAAAGAAGCTCCGTCAGGCTGTTCTCCAGCTGGACTATGCTTAAAGGTTCCATAAAGAGGGTAGCCCCGGTACTGCTTTCATCATGGACAATTCCGTGAAAGGCATTCTTATACTCCGCCTTAACCGGAAAAACATGACGGCCGTTTCGCAAGGTAATGACGCCTTCCTGCAGCATGGACCGCTTATCATTTAAAGTTCGGTTCAGCTCATCGCTGATTTTTCCTTCGATTCCCTTCTCCTTACGGCGAATCTCCGAAAGCTCCTTACTGGCGTCATCACTCAGCCGTTCCTCCGACTCGATGGCGCGCTGAAACTCTCTCCTTACTTCTTCCAAGGGAGAGAGAGCCTGAAAATAGACGGAAAGCGAATCTTCCGTCTCTCCCGCAAAATCCCTGGCCTTTTCCGCAAATTCCAAAATTTTTTCCACATGTAAAAGCTCTGCAATGGAGAGGGCTGCGCCAAGCCGGATTCTTGGAAAATAAAGGCGAATATCCGTCATTCCCCTAAAAGAAAGAGACCCCTTTAAGCGAATCCGATTCTCCGCATCCTCCGTTTCCAAAAGACTTTTCCTTACCTCTTCCGGCTCGGAAGAAGGAAGGAGCGCTTCCGCAATCTCCTTTCCGAGAGAAGAGTCGGCTTCCTCCTTCAGCATGGCAATAATCTTCGTATATTCAATTGTTTTCAGAACCTTTTGATTCATCTTCCCGACTTTCTAATCCTTTTCCAGCATGAGTCTTGCACAGCCATAGATTCCGGCATCATTTCCCAGTGTTGCCAGAACAAGCTCCGCCTTTTTCTCTAAAATCGGAGTGTACTCTTCATAGTGCTTCCGAATAAGATCAAGAAGGAAACTTCCCGCTCTGGATACACCGCCGCCGATAACAAAGATTTCCGGATCGGCCACCATGGAAACCTGCGCCAAGACGATGCCTAAAGAACGCATACTTAAGTCCAGGCTTAAATAAGCAAGCTGATCGCCTTCCTTCGCCGCATCACAAACAATTTTAGCGGTTAGCGCCTTTCCGTAGATACGAAGAGAAGACGGCTCCTTAAACATTCTTAAAAAGCGCTCCGCTTCTTTTACGATTCCTGTTGCGGAAGCCACCTGTTCAAGGCAACCCATACCGCCACAGGCACAACGCTCTCCCTCTACTTCTCTAACATGGATATGCCCGATTTCCGCTCCGGCACCATGAGCACCGGCCACAATTTTCCCGTTTAAAATAAGACCGCCGCCTACTCCCGTTCCGAGTGTTACCATCATCATATTTTGAAAGCCTCTGCCGCCTCCCTGCCACATCTCTCCAAGGGCTGCCACATTGGCATCATTTCCTACAGCACAGGGAATTCTGCCCCCCATAAGCTCCCGCATAATTCGTGCAGGGTAAATGTCTTTCCATCCAAGATTGACCGCTACTCTTACATGTCCATCCGGCTCAACAGGGCCCGGCACACCGATTCCGATTCCCGCAATATCTTCATAGGAAATCGTCTTCTCATCGAGGTGCTTTTTCAGTTCCTCTGCCACATCAGGCAGAATATACTTTCCGTTTTCCGCCTTTCTGGTCATAACCTCCCACTTATCGAGGAGCACTCCGTTATAAGTGAAAATACCGCATTTTACACTGGTACCGCCAACATCAATTCCTACACAATATTGATTCATCTTGTTCTCCCTCTATTGCAAAACTACCCTTTCCACCTTATTGGGAAAGCAGAGCATAAGCTCAGTGCCGTTCATTTTAAAATCCGTCATGGAGCGAAGGTAGAGAAGTCCCTCCTTCGTTTCTCCATTATAGCGTAGACGACCGCTAAAGTCATAGACCTTATAGTTTTTCTCCTGATATAGCAGAATTTTATCCCCGCTTAATTCCATCTTAGTGCCCAAAAAGTTTAACGCTTTATCAAAGAGCTTTTCTCCATTCTTCCTGAAAAGCAGAAGACGATAGTTCTCTTCCTCCTTCTCCTTCGTATTGTCCGTGAGTAAGGCGATGTATTGACTATTATAGCTCATCATCCGGATCGTTCCCGGGATTTCGATGTTCTTCTTTTCCTCGGGACTGGTCTTTACTCTCGTCGAGAAAAAACTGAGCCCCCCGTTATAAGCCGCAAAACTTTCGTCATTGTTGAAGAAGTGAACTCTCCCTACCATTTTTCCGGAAAAATGATCGGTAAAACCGCCGACCACTCGATTCGCTCCCGCATTTTTCCCAAGGGCGGAAAAATTATAAAAAACCACACGACTCTTTAAAACAGTCTTGTCCAGGTAGGAAAAGGCCACCAAAAGCTCTTCTCCGTCCTTTGATGTAGAAAAATCCACGGGGAAACCGTCTCCGCCAAGTACCGATTTGATACTGATATCCAGATTCTTTCCCTCTTTGGAAAATACGGTAATATAGCTGCTTTCTCCATCAGCAAGAAGGGCATAAACCACTCCTTTTTCCGAAATGGATAGCTTCAAAATAGGAAGAGAACTTTCGCCCTGCCCCTTCAAGCCTTCCGTGGAAAGAATGAAGAGCTTTGAGCCGTTTTCCTCCCCTATCACCATATAGTCCCCATTGATGGAAACAAGCGGTGCAGCCATTTCGTAAGCCTGATTCCAAAGCACCTTTCCGGAAGAGGAAAGATAAGAGGCGCCATCCTTCGATACCTTTACTATCCCCTCTGAAAAACTGTAATACTCTCCGGAGGATTCTCCTTTTTCCGAAAAATCCACAGACCACTTACTCGTTAAACGGCTATATCTTCTCCTGTTATAAAAAAAGAAAAGAAGTCCTAAAGTTAAGAGTAAAAGAAATAACAGGGGAAGCAAAAAGTGACGGGGAAGGGCAATCCTCTCCCCTGCCTTTTCCGGCTGCTCCTCCCTCTCCTTTTTTTCCAGTTCTCCCGGAATCACTCTTTCTTTCAGCTTTCTTTTTCGAGATTCTCTTTCTTGATCCGACACCTAAGTAACCTCACTATCTCTAAGCATTTTCAAGTCTGTTCCACAGACCTTGCAAGCAACTATGGTTTGTATCTATTCTTTGAATACGCAAAATACTCGTTCAGAATAAAAAATAGAGGGAAATGAATTTCCCTCTATTTTAAAACAGAAAGCCTTTTTTTACTATCCCTTAATCATAGAGTTTCTCGGGGTAAAGTCCTGCAGCAATACATTCTCTCAAGGCTTCTTCCGCAAGTGCCTTATCTTCATGATAGGTTACGCCAAACCACTTGTCATAATCCGGAAGCACCCTTACTCTTCCTCTTCCTTCTCTCATTAAATTGTTAATTTCTCTCGGAAGAAGATACTCCGACTTCATTTCTTTCCCGTATTGGTCAAGCCATGCCGGGAAGTTCTCCGTAACAATATCCAAAAACTCTTCCGGAAGACCGAACATATTCATAGAAGCAATGGCATCTTCCGCCAAGACAATCGTACCTTTCCCCTGATTTAAGCCTCTAAGAATCCCGTCCTCTTCTCTCTTAATCTCAAAGATTTCTTCAATAGACTTAAGGTAGCCTTCCTTGGAAACCTTACAAATTCCACGATTAACGGAACCGTGCTTAGAGAGCGTATTGGTCAAATGATAACCTGCCATGCACATTTCAAGCATCTTACTCTCTGCCCTATCCTCTGTTAAAAAACCGTGAAGTAATTGATATCCCTCTTTTCCGTAGAAATCATCGGCATTGATTACCGCAAAAGGACAGTCCACATATTTTCTTGCCTGCATAAGAGCATGAGCCGTTCCCCAAGGCTTTGTCCTTCCGTCCGGAAGAGTATAGCCGCTTGGTAAAGCGTTAAGCTCTTGGAATGCATACTCCACATCGGCAATCTTCTCGATTCTCTTTCCGATGATATCACGAAACTCCGCTTCGATATCCTTTCGAATTACAAAAACCAGCTTATCAAATCCTGCCGCCAAAGCATCGTGCACGGAATAGTCCATGATAATCTCCCCTGAGGGGCCTATCTTAGCCAGCTGCTTAATCCCTGCGCCGTAGCGTGATCCGATTCCTGCCGCCATAACAATTAACGCTGTCTTTTTCATCTTTTCACTCTCCTCCAAAAAGCCCTTTTAGCTAAAAATTCTCCACGCAGTAATAAAGTTTCTGGACCACCAACCGGAAAAGCTTCTATGTACCACTCTACCGTTAGAAGAAGAAGCATCGATAACGGTTCCGCCACCGGCATAGATTCCCACATGCCCGCTTACAACCACAATGTCACCGGCCTGCAATTCGGAGGGACCGACCTTTTTAAATCTTCCCGGATTTCTCCAACCGGAAGAGGTCATATAAGAGGTTCCTACACCTGCCTGATTCAGACACCAGTACACGAAGCCCGAGCAGTCAAAAGCATTCGGTCCCTTCGATCCCCATACATAAGGAGACCCTATCTTAGATGAGGCAATGGAAATTAGTGCTGAAGCCGAGCCCGAAACGGTAGCTCCGCCTGATCCGGAAGGAATATTGGCCTGTGCGGGTGCATTCCCTCCTCCACCTGCATTTGCCGCTCCGGCATTTCCGTTATTTCTATGTCTGTTTGTACTCTGTTTTGGCTTGGACTTAGCGGAACCGGACTGAAGAACCTGCAAGGTCTTTGCTCCTGCCATACCGTCAGCAGTAAGTCCGTTCGTCCTCTGAAAGGAAAGCACGGCCTCCTTTGTAAGTTCTCCAAAATAGCCGGAAGCTTTGTCACCGGACAAATAGCCGTATTTCACCAAAAGTTTCTGCATGTTCTGTACATCTCCGCTCTGCTCTCCAAGACGCATACCGAAGGGCTTCGCAGAATCGGAATCCAAGATTACTCTCGTATCCGGTCCGAGATAGCCGTCTACAACCTGGTCATTTCTGGACTGGAAAGCACGAAGTGCGTTCTGCGTGCTTAAACCGAAATTCCCGTCGGCATCACCGGAAAGATATCCGAGAGCAATAAGCCTTGTCTGATACTTCTTTACAATCTCGCTTTGCTCCCCGAGCGCAATGATATTGGCCTTTACCTCATCGGAATACAACAAGTCGTTAGTAGCAGTTCCCACTGTACCGTCTATTGTCAGATGATTTACCTCCTGGAGCTTTTTTACCGCCGTTTCGGTCGTTGCATCAAAGTTTCCGTTAATCTGCCCGCTTTCAGTAAGATAACCGAGGTTATATAAACGATACTGAATCTTTGTAATATCATCTCCTTGAAATCCCAACTTTGCCGCATAATGCGGTGCATTTTCCGACATAAGGGCATCCCAGGTACTTACTCCCGTGATACCGTCCATAGGCATCCCGCTCTGTCTTTGGGAAATACTGTACCGCCTTGGAAGTCGCATCCCCATAATAGGTCGTCGGTTCATCGTCCTCCATGTAGCCAAGTTGCATGAGACGCTGCTGTAAGTCCTTCACAACGGAATTGATGACACCTACAGTAAGATTAACCGGTGCAAGCTCTTCCGCCTGCCCGTCAATGGTAACGCCTTCAATGGAAGGAAGAACATTGGCATTGAGTCCCAGTGCTGCAATCGCAACGGATTCTTCTCCGTTGTCTTCCGTAGTCAGGACAATATCCGAGCCGGAAACGGCAGCCGCCTCCTGCTCCGCTCCCAACTTTTTTTCACAGGCGGATAAGCCCAGGATAGAGGAAAGAAGCACAAGAGAAATTCCTCTTTTTATCAGTCTGTTTTTATTCATGATCAGTCTATTTTTATTCATCTAATTCTCCGGTAATGCATAAGGCAAAAACAACTTGCCCTTTTTAATATATTTCTAGTTAAAATAGCTGTTCTATGATAACATAAGAGCGTTTCTCATCCTATAAAGAAAATCTTAAAATTAAAGAGGCTTATGCAGATTGCTTCTAAATAGGCAAAAGTGAAACAGGAATTATTTTTCCATGTTTCATTAATTTATTTTATTTTTGTTTTTTAACAAAGGAGAATTATGCGTCTACGACATATTACCGGTTCGGAGGAATTCGTATCCGATTCTATCTATGTAATACAAAATAAAGAGGAGTTAAAAGGAGAGTATTCCGAAAAGCTCTTTTCCAATAAGAATCCGCTCTGCCTCGAAATCGGCATGGGAAAGGGCAAGTTCATTTACGAAATGGCAAAGCAAAATCCTGATATTAACTTCATTGGCATTGAACGCTATGACAGCGTGCTTTTTAAGGCCATTAAACGGCGTGAAAAGGAGGAGGAATCCGGATTGGTCCTAAAGAATCTCTACTACATGAGTATGGACGCAAGGCTTCTTACGGAAGTTTTTTCTGCAGGAGAAATCGATGCCATTTACCTGAACTTTTCCGACCCCTGGCCAAAGAAAAGGCAGGCAAACCGCAGACTCACAAGCCCTGTCTTCCTAAAGCTCTATGAGAAGGTTCTTTCTTCGGACGGTCATATCGAGTTTAAAACGGATAATCGGGATTTGTTTGATTATTCTTTGGAGAGCTTTCAGGAAAATGACTGGGATATTCTTGCAAAAAGCTTTGACCTCCACCATGATGAACTGCTTTCCAAAGGAAATATCATGACGGAATATGAAGAAAAATTTTCCGCAAAGGGCAATCCGATTTGTAAGTGTATTGCAAGGAAAAAGAAGATATAGGGAAAAAAGAGAGGGAATAAAGAGAGGGAATAAAGAGGAAAACAGATGAAAAAAAATATAAGGGAAAGGAATGACAGTGCAGAACAGTGGAAGGGCGGCATTTCCTTTCACAGCATTTATTATCGCTATTTTACCTTTATCTTCGCCCTTCTCATTCTCTTTTTTTATGTCGTCGGAAGAAGGCAGGGCTTAGAAACTCTGGATGTTGATCTCTCCTTAGTTCAACTGCAATTAAGCCCGAGAGAGTTTGCCCTCTACGGAAACGGTATCCTGCTCCTCTTCTCTATCCCTTTTTATTTTTATAAAAAACTGAAGATCGGAAGAGAAGGGATTTACCTTCCCGGCATAAAACTGTTTGTGCCTTGGGAAGAAATCATTGCAGTAAGCCATGTTTGGATTTCCGAGGCATGCCTCACAAAAAAAGGAGGCGTCTTTCTTTATAACCGAAAGTCCATTGTTTTCTATCGAAAAGAAAAGAAGCCGATCTGTGTTTATAACATCTCGCTTCTTTCCCTCTTTGCCGTAAAATATTACCGTGCGGAGATGCCCACAAATCTTTCCTTTGCCGTCCCGGCTACCCTAATGAATATTGGCTTAAATGCAAGCCTTCTTTTGGAAGGCTACCTTTTCTATTTCCAAGGCCTCCGATCGGAAGCTTTGATAATATGGATACTGTGCTACTTTTTTAAAGCATTCCTTCTTCCATTATTTATACTTAGAAGAGAGAACAGCATACATGGAAGCTGCCTCCGGCATGACAGCCTCCTCCATATGAACCGTTCAGATGTAATTCATATCTAGGTTTTATTCACTGTTTGCATTTACGTAGATATGGAAATAAGGGGCAATCATCTAGAGTAAACTTTCATCATACACCGCTCTGCTCCCCCCAACAAACTTTGGCCGTACCCTCGCCGCGGTCAAATGGGCGGAGCCGAGCGTTTTTTTGCTTAATCGAAGCGGCACCGCAACTTCTTTTAAATGCATACCGATGAAGGTATCTCCAATATCGATTCCCCCGTCAGCACGGACTTTTTCCAAGGCAACAGGCTCTCGGAAGCTTTCATACGCTACTGTAGAAAAGGATCCTCCCGCCTTCTCTTTCGGGATGACATTGACCCTATAAGGCATAAGACCGTGTGCCAAAGCAGCCTCTCGTTCCGTTATAATGGCACGATTTAAGTGCTCACAGCACTGGGTCGCGAGAAAAACTCCGGCTTCGCTTGCGGCATGAGAAATTCCTTTAAAAAGGGCCTTTGCTGTAGAATAACTGGAAGCCGTTCCGATTTTCTCTCCCAAAACCTCCGAAGTGGAGCAGCCCACAACAAAGAGCTGCCCCTTCTTCAGCTTTGCTTTTTCTATAAATTCCTTACAAAGCAAATAGCTTTCTTCCTCTAAAGAGGCTAAGTCCAAGTGCTCTGCTAAACTGTTCTCTATGTGTAAGCTCTGCTTCTCTTCCAAACGTTTTTCCTCCTTATCTTAACCTTCTTATCCTTGCTTTATTATCCTCTACATGATTTTATCCATTTTCCAGCTGCTTTTCCAGCTCCGAACAAACAACCAGATAATCCGCATGACCAAGAAGGAGCATTTTATCTCCTAATATCTTGAATGCCTCTTCCAAACGTTCCGCATCCTCTCTTTTTACCTTACAAAACACAATGCGGTAGGGAGAATCCGCCCTTTCCATTTCCCGGATAAACTTGACTTCGATGTTCTTCTCCAAAAAGATTTCATCTGCAAGATAGTTGTTCAAGTCAATATAGGCATAGCTGAAGTGTTTTCCAAAACTTTCCTCCATTTTCCAGAAATTTTTCATGCTACACCTCCTTTATTTTACAGCCTAAAAACAGGAAAAAAACAAGTCCATAAGCTTTTTATTTAACCTTCGCAAAGTCTTTTTCGGCTTATCGACTTTTCTCCACCTACTCTCCGGGCCGCTTTTGGTAAAATAGTCCAAAATCACATCTGTTACTCCATTTTTTTAGTATGATTTCGATAGAAGGAGTATAACACAGTTTCAATATATTTATCCATGGGAAGAGTTATTAATATTTTTTCAGAATAAAAACAGAGAGAATTTCATATTATAAACAAGGAAAATGTGCCGACTAATGATGTAGGTATGTTCTCTTATGATTTGATATTCATCTCAAATCTGAAATATATTCGAGGAAGAAGGGTTATCCGTTTTTTCAATCACAAGGAAGGATTTCTGTATGAAAGCGAAGGATGCGAAGCAATTATCAAAGAAATTAAAAACACAAAGTCTAAGTACTCGTATATCCATTATTCTCGGTATTCTGTCTTTTTTTATCATGCTCGGGCTAAGCTACTTTATAGTAGACTTGGGAAGCCAATCCACGAAAAAAAATCTGGATAGAAATATGGATGATTTACTGGATTTAACCGGAGAGAAAACCAGTGATATTTTAAAACAAGTGACTACCCTCACGGGGAGTATGAAGCAATCCATCAACTTCGTCTGGTCACAAGAAGATGCTGTAGGAGGCGTCCCCGCCAACCCTTGGACTGTTCATTTTAATCGTGATGGTCAAATGGTTGAACAGCATATTACACAAATGTCAGGAAGCACCTTCCGCTCCCGTATTCTGGACCGAGCCGTTCCCGCAAGCCGCTATAATATGGAAGTGGTTATGATGGATTCCATGTATGCCACAATCACAAATAACCCGTATATAACCGGAGCAGGATATTTCTTTGAAGACAGAAAAGTCATTGAAGGAGAGAGAAACTACGGCCCGTATCTAACTGTTCAAGGTGCCGAAACGCGAGACATCGTCAACTATCCCTATGATTATTATAAGGACAAAGATTATTATCTTAAAGCCAAGGAGACACTGCAACCCACTATTACGGATACCTATACCCTGGATGACGATGGTAAAAAAACCGTCATCTCCGTTTGTGATCCCATCATAGCGGATAATGACTTCAAAGGTGTCGTAACTATTGAACTTGACCTTGAAGCTTTTAATGTTTTAAATCATGAGGACGTTCGTTTCCCCACTCTCTTCACTTCGGTCATCGATAATGAAGGCAAATTCATGTATGCATCCGATGAAGCTTTGAAGGGGAAGACTCTCACCGATGCATTTAGAGAAGAAGATTTGAAAACCATAAAAGAGAAGATGAAGGACGGAAAATCTTTCCATGTCGTGATAAAAAACAATGCCGGTGTAAGGAGAAGAGTTTATCTCGCCCCTAATCAATTCGGAAATACAACTTGGTGGAGTCTTATGAGTATAGCCAGACAGGATTACCAAAAGGTAACGGATCGTTTGGTTTTCTTAGCGTGGACCATCGGCCTTTCCGGAGAATTCCTTCTCATTCTCTGTACCTATTTGCTCATTAAAAAGATGCTGGCTCCACTAAAGATGATGACACGCGTAAGTGACAAGGTGGTAAATGGAGATCTTGATGTGGTTATCCACTACAAGAAACAGGACGAGGTCGGTCATCTTGCATTGGCTCTAAAAAATGTAACCACCCAGATTAAAGAAATCATCGGGGACTTAAGCAATAAACTAAATGCCATCGCCCAAGGCGATTTTCGTGTAGATCTGTCCGACGAAAGGCTCTATGCAGGGGATTACAAGCCTCTGATTCTTAGCTTACGGGAAATTACCAAGGATTTATCGCACACCATGAAAGAAATTAAGAATTCCGCGGAAGAAGTCAATTCCGAAGCGGAACAGGTTTCCGGCGGTGCACAGATTCTTTCACAGGGGGCTTCGGAACAAGCCTCTTCTATCGAAGAACTCGGCGCTACTATGAATGATATTTCCGAACAGATTAAAGGAACGGCAGAACAATCCGTAGCAGCCAACCAGCTCACAATCGATGCCGGAAAGGCTGTCGAACAGAGTAATAAGAAAATGGAAGAAATGTCTCTTGCCATGCAGGAAATCACCGATAAGTCCAACGAAATCAGTAAAATCATTAAGACCATCGATGACATTGCCTTCCAGACCAATATTCTCTCCTTAAATGCCGCTATTGAGGCAGCCCGTGCCGGGGAAGCCGGAAAGGGCTTCGCGGTTGTAGCGGATGAGGTGGGAAATTTAGCACAAAAATCCGCAAAGGCAGCGCAAAACACCGGTAATTTAATAGAGGAGACAATAGACGCCGTAGAAAGAGGTGCCAAAATCAGTCAGGAAACGGTTGATTCCATGGCATTGGTAAAAGCGAAGGCAAAAAGCATTTCCGAAATAATCGAAAAAATTACTAGGGCTTCCGAAGAAGAAGCAGAGGGAATCCACCAGTTAACCATCGGTGCGGAGCAGATTTCCGCTGTGGTGCAAAACAACTCCGCTACTGCACAGGAATCCGCCGCCGCATCAAAAGAGCTGTCCGAACAGGCTAATATTATGAATGAGTTGGTAGCCAAGTTTCAGGTAATAGAAAACGAGGACTAAGAAGATATTGATCCACCGCTCGCCACCATAGATATTTAAGGGGCTGTGAAAAATCAAAATAATAAAGAATTTTCGGCAATACAGGTCTGAATGCCGGGGTAGTCTGAGCCCGTCGGTACTTGCGAAAAACAAGAGAAACGCAGTTTTTCGCTTAGTATCCGCTACGTAAGGACAAACTTTTCATCAGAAAAGTTGTTCTGTACGAGACCAACTTCCGAAGGAAGTTGCTTTGCGGAGCAAAGTGAGCAGTGGTTAACAAAACCACAGCTCAGTCAGGCGAAGCTAGCGAGAGCGTGCCCCAAGTTCAGACCTGTATTGCTTTGAAAAATCTTTTGATTTTTCACAGCCCCTTTTTTTCTCTTCTATCGACGATTTTTTATTACTTCTTTTCCTCGCTCTTCTCTCTTTTCAAGAAAAGATACTGCAAGACAATACTCACAATAACAAGGACAAGAGAAAGTGCCTGTGAAACCGCTATTCCCGTCCCAAAAAGCATCAAAGAATCTGCTCGGAGCCCTTCGATAAAGAAACGTCCCAGTCCGTAAAGCCCAAGGTACAGGAGAAATATCTGTCCCTTAAACTTCTTTCTTCTGGAAAACCAAAGGAGAAAAAAGAATACGCAGAGGTTCCATACACTCTCATACAGGAAAGGTGGGATGCACCTGCACATAGCTGATTCCGTCTATATTTTGCAGATGAGCCGCCACATTGTCATTGATCATCGAAGGATTCACAATAGATTCCTTTATGCGCATGGCGAAGAGAGAATTCGTATAGCCTCCGAAAGCCTCCGCATTAAAGAAGTTTCCCCAGCGCCCCATAGCCTGTCCGAGAATAAGTCCCAGTACACCGGCATCCGCCATAGGAAAAAAGTCCAGCTTCTTTTTCTTACAAAAAACGATACAGGTCGCAATTGCAGTAAGAACCCCTCCGTAAATCGCAAGTCCCCCCTGCCGGATATTTGGAATCTCCATAAGATGCTGAGAATAATAGTCCCATTCAAAGATGACATAATAAATTCTTGCCCCAATCACCCCTAAAATGATAACAAATAGCGCAAAGTCCTGAATATCATCCGCCTTATAGCCGCATCTCACATACTCTTTACTCGCAACAAGCATCCCAAGCAGCATGCCGCAACCGATAATGATACCGTAAAAGGCAATCGTAAAGCCGAAGGGGCTGATATGATTTACGAGATGCTTGATTCCGATCTGCAGGTGCGGAAAATAGATATCGTAGTCTTGAAAGTTCATTCGTTCTCCTTAGTTTCTTCTAGATATATTGCCATCAAGGTTCCTATCCTTATTGGAATATATGCCTTGCATAGCTTTATCTCCTCTATTCGCCTTGTAAAAGCTTTAAGAAATCTTCCTCCGAAAGAATCGGAATTCCCAGCTCCTGAGCCTTCTTATTCTTACTGCTGGTAGAATTCTTGTCATTGTTGATAAGATAAGAAGTATTCTTCGAAACGGAAGAAGCGGTACTTGCCCCCGCCTTTCGAATTTCCTCCTCCAGCTCCTTTCGATTTTGAAAATGGACTAAAGAGCCCGTAATTACAAAGACCTTGCCAGAAAGTGCAGTATTTTCCGCTTTCTCCTCCTTATGGAGGTGCAGTATGGATAAGAGTTTCCGGAAAAGCCTGCAATTTTCTTCTTCTTTAAAATAACGGACAATGCTTTCTCCAAGTATCGGTCCTATCCCTTTAATGGACACTACCTCACTAAGCTCCGCCCGGGAAAGCTCCTCCGCATTCTCATGAAAGGCTTCTGAAAGGACTCTCGCATTACTTGCTCCGATTCCCCCGATTCCTAAGCCGTAAAGGAGCCTCGCAAGGCTCGTTTCCCTTGCTTTCTCCGCATTTTCAATAAGCTTATCATAGGACTTCTGTCCGAAGCCCTCCATAGCGATAATCTCCTCCTTATGCTCTTTTAAGGAAAATAAATCCGGAAGTTCCTGAATAAATCCCTTTCCGATAAATTTCTCCAAAGTCATTTCGGAAAGTCCCTCGATATTTAAAGCGTCACGACTTACAAAAAGAGCAAATTGTTTAATCCGCTTTGCCGGACAATGGGGATTTTCACAGTAAAGCATCTTCGCTTCCTTATCCTGTACAATCTTCGTTTCCTCGTGACAAGCAGGACAATGCTCCGGAATCGGGAGCTGCCCCGACTTCGTGAGATTCTCCCCAATCTGCGGGATAATCATATTGGCCTTATAAACCGTAATTTCATCTCCGATTCCGAGCTTCAAGTCTTCCAGGTAGCTGATATTGTGAAGGCTCGCCCTGCTCACCACGGTTCCCTCCAGCTCGACCGGGTCAAATATCGCCACGGGATTAATAAGACCGGTTCTGCTCGGAGACCATTCCACCTCGCGAAGTATGGTCTTTTCTTCCTCATCCTCCCATTTAAAAGCAAGGGCATTTCGAGGAAACTTGGCCGTAGTCCCGAGACTCTTTCCGTAGCTTATATCGTCCATAAGAAGTACCAGACCGTCGGAGGGAAAATCATTTTTCTTGACCTGTTCGGAAAAGTCCGAAACAGCCCCGGGAAGCTCCTCTTTATTTACCGCCCTTCGTCCCACGACCTGAAAGCCCTGTTGCTCTAAAAATTCGAATTCCGCTTCATGGCTGTTATGAAAGTCGGGAAGTCCTCCACTCTCACGGGAGGCTCCCGTCCTCTCCCTCCTCTACCGATACAAGCGTAAAGGGGAAAAAATAGACTCTTCTTTCCCAAGTGAATTTTCAGATCCAGTTGCCGAACGGAACCGGAACATAGATTCCTCGGATTCTTGTACTTCGCCCCTTCTTCCGGAATTTCTTCATTGATCTTTGCGAAATCGGAATAGCGAATCAGCGCTTCTCCGCGTAGAACCAGTCTTCCTTTAAAGGGAATCCGTAAAGGAAGATTCCGAAAACGCTTTGCATTTTCTGTAACAATTTCTCCGATTCTGCCGTTTCCGCGGGTAACCGCTTTGACAAGCTCTCCCTTCTCATACGTCATCACTACTGTAAGACCGTCGAGTTTCCAAGAAAGAATCCCCTTCTGCTCCCCGAGAAAGCTTTGTAAAGTCTCCACGGACTTTGTTTTATCAAGAGAAAGCATCGGGCTCGCATGCTCCTCCTTCGGAAGGGCCGTAGCCACGCTGTATCCGACATTTTGCGTGGGACTGGCTGACAGGACAATCCCTGTCTCTTCCTCAAGACGCACCAGTTCATCATAGGCTTTGTCATATTCCAGGTTGGAAATAATTTCTTGCCCCTGCCTCATAATAGGCTTTCCCAGCCTGATTTAAAAGCTCTACAAGCTCCTCTATCCGTTTTCTCTTATCCATAGTTTCTCTTTCTGTTTTTAAAGTTATAGGATGAATACCTTACTCTTACTTACTCTTACTTACTCTTCCTTATCCTTATCCTTTTTCTCATGTCCTTTTCATCATTCTCTCATTATAAAAGCAGGGTGGCATTTACTCCAGCCCCAGCTCTTCTTTCCGAATCTCCCGATATTCTCCGGGCTTTAGCCCGTCCACTGTCAAATTCATAATGCGTACCCTTTTTAAACGTTTTACCCTGTATCCGAGCGTTGCACACATTCTCCGAATCTGGCGATTAAGCCCCTCCGTTAGGATGATGTGAAACTGCCTCTTTCTCTGCATAACCGGAATATTTTCCTCCTGAAAAACAACGCATGGCTTCGTCGTTCTATCCAGCTCCTTAAGATATACACCCTCGCTCATTTCTCGTAAAAAATGCTTTGTGATATCCTCTTCCACCGTCACGATATATTCCTTCTCTTTTTCGCTCCGGGACTTGTTGATTTGATTAACCAGCTCGCCTTGATTGGTAAGAAGGAGGAGGCCTTCAGAGTCCTTATCGAGTCGTCCGATCGGGTAAATGCGCTCAGGATAGCGGATATCTTCAATGACATTTTTCCCTCTATCCTTTTCTCCTGTCGTGCAAATCACTCCGCGCGGCTTGTAATAGGCAAGAAGAACCTCTTTCGGCTTTTCCCGCTTCTCTCCTTTCTCCGGAAATGCGCTTCCCGTCCAGTTCTATCTCTTCCTCACCGCTGATTTCCTGACCAAGGCTCGCGAGCTTTCCGTTTATTTTTATTTTCCCCTCCGCAATCAAGCGGTCAGCCTCTCTTCTAGAGCAAATGCCCATTGCCGAGAGCCATTTATTGATTCGCATAGTTTTCTCCGATTATATCTGTATGTTCTCTGTATATTCTCTGTATGTTTTCTGTATGCTCTCTGTATCTTCTCTTATAACGCTCCTAATGATAGCATAGAGGAAAGGCAGTTTTCAATCGTGCGTAGAGGGAAGACTCATTTCAATCATCCATGTCGAAAAGGGGAGAAAAAGAAATGAAAAAATTTTAAGAAATGAACTGAATCCGGCGTCTTATTCCTTTGCTCCAAAAAGCAAAAAGAGAGGGGCCCCCTCTCGATTCTATCTACTACATTTTATTTGTTCGGAACTATAGCAAGTGTCTTTCCTAACGGCACAAGCAACTTAATCAAAGTATTTACTTGCGGAAGAGTTTTTCCACTTTCAATTCTTGCTATCATGGGTTGCTTCACTCCACTTAGCTCTTCCAGTCTCTTTTGACTGATGCCTTTTTCGTTTCTGGCTTTGATAAGTTCCCCAATCAGAGCGACTCTTAAATCGCTCTCGGCAATTTCTTCCGCTGTATACAACTCTTTTTGCACATCTCTCCATGTAAAATCAGAAACAGCACTATTTTTCATTATAAACCTCTTTTCTTTAAATCTTCTATCTCTCTAAGAGCTTGCTCAATTTCTCTCCTAGGTGTCCTCTGCGTTTTCTTCTGAAAATGATGTAGTAAAACAAAGCTATCATCTTCCCATGTAACGAAAAAAATTCTATCTCTTAAAGGTCTTAATTCCCATAGATTATTAGCTCCTTCTATCGGCTTTATATAAGGCTCCCCTGCAGATAAACCATACTCCTCCAGCGTGCTGATATAATCAGAAATCTTATGCGATTTAATACGGCTGTCTTTGTCAGTTTTCTCCCTTAAGCTACGAATATACTCTAGCACCTCGTAAACACCTTTTCGATTCTTATAAAAATATATTTCGTACATGAAAAATTCTCCTTTGTTATTACTATATAGCAATAAAGAAAAAGAATCAATAACTTATTGGTTATTGATTCTTTTTGTTTGAAACACGAATTTTGTGTCAAATCAGAAAGCATGGCATCGCCGAAGCTAAAAGATCTGTATCTTTCCCTTACCGCCTCTTCGTAAGCATGCAAGACATTTTCCCGATTTGAAAAGGCGGACACCAACATAATGAGTGTCGACTCCGGCAGATGGAAGTTCGTAATGAGCCCGTCCATTACCTTAAAGCGATAGCCCGGATAGATAAAAATATCCGTCCATGCACTTCCGGGATGAAGAACACCGTTCTCATCGGCATTCGATTCGATTGTTCGGCAGGAAGTGGTTCCCGTGCAGATAATTCTTCCACCGGCTTTCTTCGTGCTGTTGATTAAGTCTGCGGTTTCTTTATCGATGATATAGAGTTCCGAGTGCATGTGGTGTTTTTCCACGTCTTCCACCTTCACCGGGCGAAAGGTCCCGAGTCCCACATGGAGCGTTACATAGGCAATTTTTACGCCCTTCTCCTGCACCTTTTCAAGAAGCTCCTTTGTCCAGTGAAGTCCCGCAGTCGGTGCCGCTGCAGAACCCTCTTCTTTTGCATAGACGGTATTGTACCTGGTCTTGTCGGTAAGCTGTTTCGTGATATAGGGAGGAAGCGGCATTTCACCGAGTTTATCCAAAATCTCCTCGAAAATTCCCTCAAAATGGAATTCTATAACACGATTCCCGTCTTCCTTACACTCTAAAACGGTCGCAGAAAGCAAATTCTCCGCAAAAACGATTTCGGCACCGACACGGAGCTTCTTTCCCGGTCGAACTATACATTCCCAGCTTTTATCCGTGAGCCTTGTGAGAAGCAGAACTTCCACATGCGCCCCTGTTCCCGCCTTTACACCATGTAAACGCGCAGGGATAACTTTCGTATTGTTTAAAACCAGACAATCGCCCTCTCTAAGATAGGAAAGGACATCTTCAAAGTGCTTATGCTCTATCTCTCCGCTTTTCCTGTCCATCACAAGAAGCCGGGAAGCCGAACGTTTTAACAAGGGATCCTGTGCAATCAGCTCCTCCGGTAAATCATAATAAAAATCCTTGGTATTCATCTTATCTCTTTCCGCTCTCTGCAATATTTTTTCAGGAAGGCATAAAACTCTGAACAGTTATGCTCCTTCGTTTGACTCTGACGGAGCCATTCCCCTTCCTGCCCGCCGGATGCTTCAGTAGCAGGGCTCTCCGTACTCTCCCCGGTACTTCCTCCATCGGTTGTTTCCGGAACACTTGCACTTGTCTCTTCCGTCGGACCGTTATCATCCATCTCAATGAGAGATACCTCGGAATCAATGGAAGCCTGATCTTCCGTATATATTCTTCCGGTTTGAAATGCATCATAAAGTACAGCAAGACGAGAATCGGAAGAAAGAGCCTCTCAAAAGCTGAGAATCTACAGCTTGGATTAAATCTTTTACCTCATCATGAGTCTGAATATATTCATGGACAAATTTTGTCTGCTCCGGGGTTTTATTTTCCACGAGTTCAAAAGCATTCGCCTCATTTACCCGCATATAGCAGTACATAATTGCGGGAGCTGGAGTTTTTGCTCTACGAAAACGGACCTTATACTGCAGGAAAATGAGTTTCTCATTTTCTCCTATACCGGGTACCGCATAGGTTTTAATGTCCTCATATCCCTCAATATAGCCTGCCTGTGTCTTCAGCTGACTCTGCAGTTTGTTTCTTTGTTCCGTGCTTTGGTTTGTAACACCACTTAAACGATACAGGGTATCTACATCGGCAGAAAGCTTAGCCTGAAAATACTCCTGGAAAAACTTCTCCAGAACGTCGTCGTTGTATTCCTTTAAAACAGGCTCTGTTGGCTCCTCGGGAATATTGGACGCTGAGCTGAGTTCCGAGGCGGAAACCGGAACTTTTCGTTTATCCGGGAAAGTTCCGCCCATACCCAGAGCTTCCAAAAACTTAATGATTAAAATCAGTACCACAATAAGGATAGGAATCAGCATAATCTTTCTATCCTCATTGACTTCTCTTTTTTTTCTTTTATTGCGTAAAATGCGTTGGCTTTGGTTTCTCTTCTTCAATATAATTTTCTGTTCGGATTTTTTGGAAAGAAGATTTGCCACATCATCTAAATTATCTACGTTTTTTCCCATAAAACTATCCTTTACTGTTTTATTTAACCGATATATCTTACCTTATTTTTTTCTAAAAAAATATAGATGTATGACCATAGCTTAAAAAAAGATGTCAGTACTTCTTTATTCTCTGTATGACAGTTACCTAAAGGTATGGCATACTTCGTATGCCATATTCATTAAAAAAACAAGGCCAAGGAATATTTTCCTTCGCCTTGTTCAAAATTTATTTATTTAATAATATCAAATTATGATTTCTCGACTTTATATTTAAAAAAAGAGCAACAGCAAAAAAATAAAAAAAGTCGGCTGTATTTTTTTGCATTGACAATGATAGAATGCTCCTATATAATAATGATAATAATTATTGTTTTAAAACTTCTGTTATTCAATAGAAGTAACAGCTTATAGAAAAAGGAGGTAGTATGTCATTATTAAACAAGGAAGTGGAGGATTTTTCCGTTAACGCTTACCACAAGGACAGCTTTTGCACTGTGGAGAAGAAGGACATTTTAGGAAAGTGGTCTGTATTCTTTTTCTATCCCGCGGATTTTAGCTTTGTTTGTCCTACAGAGTTGGAAGATTTGCAGAACAAGTATGCGGAGTTTCAGAAGATTGGTTGTGAAATCTATTCCGTATCTACCGATACCCATTTCGTGCATAAGGCTTGGCACGATGCATCTTCCAAGATTGGAAAATTAAGCTTTCCGATGCTCTCCGATCCCAGCCATAGCCTTTCCAAGGCCTTTGAAGTATTTCCGGAGAACGGAAGCCTTGCAGAAAGAGGAAGTTTCATTGTGAATCCGGAAGGAAAGATTGTAACCTATGAAGTAAGTGCCGGAAATATCGGAAGAAATGCGGATGAGCTTCTTCGTAAGGTTCAGGCCTGTCAGTTTGTAGCAGAGCATGGTAATGAAGTTTGCCCTGCAAGATGGACACCGGGAGAAAGACCTTAAAGCCCGGAATTGACTTAGTTGGAAAGATTTAATAAAGAATTGAATCAAGAGATTTTCCCATTCGCAATTCTGTGTTAGAATTCTGCGAATGGGATTTTTTATTCTTAAAATGAATTCTTACTTCCAGATTTTAAATCAGCAATAAATGGTCCTAAAAACCTATAGCAATACTGTTTTTGCAGGATGTCCGATATGCTCCAAAAACGGATATAAATCCACTGTCTTGATAAAGACGGTTTTCTCGTTTGTATTCGGATGAAAACTCATTCTTTCTTCATCCGCAATGTCTTTATCAATATACACTTCCACATCCCCGTCCTTGTCATTCAAAAGGCCGAATGGAGATACTACGCCGGGCTGCAAACCTAATTTCTCATAGAGCATCTCCTCAGAAGCCATCTTAAGCTGCCGGTCATCAACAAGCTCTTTAAAGGCAGTCATATCCAGACGCTTGTCTTCATCCATAATCAAAAGGTAGAACTTTGTTTTCTTTTTATTCATCAGGAACAAAGTCTTGGTTCTTACTCCGGGAATTCCCTCTATAAATCTGTCGGCATCTTCCATAGTAATTGCCGCTTCATGTTCTACAAGCTGAACCTCGATATTCTGTTCCTGTAATGTTTCCATAACTTCCTTAAATCCATTCATACAGTTCTCCTTCTTGCGTAATCCCTTATCCGGGCTACAAATGAAAGCCAGAGAGTCCAATAGCAAATCACTGATTTTATTGAATATTTTTTTACTTCCGTACAGCATATTTATTTTATTGTAGCACAAATAGATTTACAATCCCATATTTCCCTTGCAGACAAAAAAAGCTGCTTGCAAAGCAAGCAGCTTTTTAAAAGTCTATATGATTACTCAAGAATCTTAACAACTCTTCCGGAACCTACTGTTCTACCACCCTCACGGATAGCGAAACGAAGTCCCTCTTCCATAGCGATCGGGTGAATCAGATCAACTTCCATCTCTGTGTTATCACCGGGCATAACCATCTCTACCCCGTTCGGAAGCATGCAGACACCGGTTACGTCAGTCGTTCTGAAATAGAACTGAGGACGATAGTTTGTGAAGAAAGGAGTATGACGTCCACCTTCATCCTTGGTTAACACGTAAACCTGAGCGGTAAACTTCTTGTGGCACTTTACAGAACCCGGCTTACAGATAACCTGTCCTCTTTCAATCTGATCGCGGTTGATACCACGAAGAAGAAGACCAACGTTATCACCTGCCATAGCCTCATCAAGCTGCTTACGGAACATCTCGATTCCGGTAATAACAGACTTCTGAGTCTCTTCATTGATACCAACGATTTCAACTTCGTCAGATACATGAAGAACACCACGCTCTACTCTACCGGTAGCAACGGTTCCACGACCTGTAATAGTGAAGATATCCTCAACAGGCATAAGGAACGGCTTATCTGTCTCACGAGCAGGCTCAGGAATGTAAGAATCAACAGCATCCATAAGATCCATGATTCTGTCTCCCCACTCGGACTTCGGATCCTCAAGAGCCTTCAAAGCGGAGCCCTTGATTACAGGAATTTCATCTCCCGGGAACTCATACTCGGTAAGAAGCTCTCTAACTTCCATCTCAACGAGTTCAAGAAGCTCAGGATCGTCAACCATATCGCACTTATTCAAAAATACAACGATAGCAGGAACACCTACCTGACGAGCAAGAAGGATATGCTCTCTGGTCTGTGCCATAACACCATCGGTAGCAGCTACTACAAGGATAGCACCATCCATCTGAGCAGCACCGGTGATCATGTTCTTAACATAGTCAGCGTGGCCCGGGCAGTCAACGTGAGCATAGTGTCTCTTCTCTGTCTCATACTCAACGTGGGAAGTGTTGATGGTAATTCCTCTTTCTCTCTCTCTTCCGGAGCTTTATCGATATTAGCAAAATCAGTTGCCGTGTTTCCGGCTACACGATCAGCAAGAACCTTGGTAATAGCAGCTGTAAGAGTTGTCTTACCGTGGTCAACGTGTCCGATAGTTCCGATGTTACAGTGTGGTTTGGTTCGCTCAAAATGCGCTTTTGCCATTTCAATACCCTCCTAATAAATGTAATACAACAAAAATCATGCCAAGCACCAACGCATGCATAGCATGCGAATTGCAGTACATCCCAAGTTCCTGAAAACGAACCCAGTATTCATGATTTTATCATCAGTTTATGCATTAAGCAAGCGGTTTTGCTTTATTTCTTTGCCTCGGATAATACCTTCTCCTGAATGTTCTTCGGGCACTTCTCGTATCTTTCGAAGAACATGGAATAGTTCGCTCTACCCTGTGTCTTGGAACGAAGGTCGGTTGCATATCCGAACATCTCTGCAAGAGGTACGAAAGCATTAATCTGCTTTCCGGACGGGATATCCTCCATGCTCTCAATCTTACCTCTACGGGAGTTAACGTCTCCGATAACATTTCCCATGTACTCTTCCGGAGTAGTAATCTCGACCTTCATAATCGGCTCAAGAAGAATCGGATCTGCTTTCTGCATTGCGTTCTTAAAAGCAATAGAGCCCGCAAATTCGAAAGCACGCTCGTTGGAGTCAACCTCGTGATAAGATCCGTCATAAACATTTGCGTTTACGCCGAGTACCGGATAACCGGCAAGAACACCGGAGTTTGCTGCATCACGGATACCCTTTTCAATAGCTGGGATATACTCCTTCGGAATAGAGCCGCCCACAACAGTGGACTGGAACTTGAAGGTCTCTTCTGCATTCGGATCCATCGGTTCAAACTTAACCTTACAGTGTCCGTACATACCAGATCCACCGGACTGATGAATATACTTTCCTTCCACATCAACGGGCTTAGTAAAGGTCTCTTTGTAAGCAACCTCAGGAGCGCCTACATTTGCCTCAACCTTAAACTCACGCAGAAGACGGTCAACAATGATTTCCAAGTGTAACTCACCCATTCCGGAAATAATGGTCTGTCCGGTCTCTTCATTTGTTCTTACACGGAAGGTGGGATCCTCTTCAGCAAGCTTGCCAAAGCATCACTCATTTTACCCTGAGAAACCTTGGTCTTCGGCTCGATAGCAACGGAGATAACGGGCTCAGGGAACTCCATGGATTCCAGAATAATCGGATGCTGCTCATCACAGATGGTATCTCCTGTAGATGTGGTCTTAAATCCTACTGCCGCAGCGATATCACCGGAGAAAACCTCGTCAAGCTCCTGACGCTTGTTCGCGTGCATCTGGAGAAGACGACCAACTCTTTCCTTCTTGTTCTTTGTAGAATTCAGTACATAAGAACCGGTCTTTAAGGTTCCGGAATATACACGGAAATAAGCGAGCTTACCTACAAAGGGGTCAGTCATAATCTTAAATGCCAGTGCGGAGAAAGGTGCGCTGTCGGATGACGGTCTGCTATCCTCTTCCCCGTCCATATCGGTACCCTGAATATCCGGGATATCGGTAGGAGCCGGTAAGAAGTCAATAACCGCATCCAGAAGCTTCTGTACACCTTTGTTACGATATGCAGTACCGCAAAGGCAGGGGATAGCATTTCCTTCGATCGTTCCCTTACGGAGCGCCTTCTTCAGCTCTTCTTCTGTCGGAATCTCGCCTTCAAGATACTTCTCCATCAGGTCATCGTCGAGTTCGGAGATTCCTTCTACGAGTTTCTCTCTGTACTCTTCCGCAAGTTCCTTGTACTCATCCGGTACATCGGTAATCTCAATTACTTCGCCCTTATCATCCTTATAGAAGTAGGCTCTCATTTCGAAGAGATCAATTACGCCCACAAAAGTATCTTCTCTTCCCATCGGAACCTGGGTGATGATACAGTTCTTACCCAAACGGTCTACGATAGTCTGTACGGAGTGGAAGAAATCCGCTCCCACTACATCCATCTTATTGATGAACGCGATACGCGGTACATGATAGGTATCTGCCTGACGCCATACGTTCTCAGACTGCGGTTCAACTCCGCTCTTCGCATCGAAGACACCCACTGCGCCGTCCAGCACACGGAGAGAACGTTCAACTTCCACTGTGAAGTCTACGTGTCCCGGGGTATCAATGATGTTGATTCTATACTCCGGTGCGCCGGGAATCTTCTTGTGTTCTTTCTCCGGCGTCCAGTGGCAGGTCGTCGCAGCAGAGGTAATGGTGATACCTCTTTCCTGCTCCTGTGCCATCCAGTCCATGGTAGCACTACCTTCGTGTGTCTCACCGATCTTATGATTTACACCGGTGTAAAAGAGGATACGCTCTGTAAGAGTAGTCTTTCCAGCGTCGATATGCGCCATAATACCAATATTTCTTGTATGCTCAAGGGAATACTGTCTTTCAGCCAATGTCTTTCCTCCTATTAGAATCTGTAATGAGCAAACGCCTTATTAGCCTCAGCCATTCTATGCATTTCCTCTTTACGCTTTACTGCAGCACCCGTATTGTTTGCCGCATCCATAATTTCATTTGCAAGTCTCTCAGCCTGTGTCTTCTCAGAACGCTTTCTGGAGAACTCTGTCAGCCAACGAAGCGCCAAAGTCTGACGTCTTTCCGGCTTACTTCCATAGGTACCTGATAAGTTGCTCCTCCAACTCTCTTTGCCTTTACCTCGAGTACAGGCATGATGTTGTTCATCGCCTCATCAAATACTTCCAGTGCATCTTTCTCCGCTTTCGCAGTTACTCGCTCAAATGCACCATAAACGATTTTCTGTGCTACGCCCTTTTTTCCATCCAACATGATGGAGTTTACAAGCTTAGTTACAAGCTTGGAATTGTAAATCGGGTCTGCAAGCACGTCTCTGTGTAGAGTATGTCCTTTACGTGGCACGTTACTTCCCTCCTTAAATATTGCATTTAGATCTACGGTACTCTCTTTCGGTTTAATCCGTTTGAGTTCATGCGGAATTGGACACATCTACTTTATCGAAAAGAAATTGTGACCAAATGCTTCCGTCATAACCATGTCTAAACCATGTTTTACGCTGTCGTTTATACGACGCGCTCCTTCAACTACTTAAGCCTTCTTAGCCTTAGGCTTCTTTGCACCGTACTTCGAACGAGCCTGCATACGGTTTGCTACGCCTGCGGTATCCAGTGTTCCACGGATGATATGGTATCTTGTACCGGGTAAATCCTTAACACGGCCACCACGAATCATAACAACAGAGTGCTCCTGAAGATTGTGTCCTTCTCCGGGAATGTAAGATGTAACTTCAATTCCGTTGGAAAGACGAACTCTGGCGATCTTACGAAGAGCCGAGTTCGGCTTCTTCGGTGTAGCAGTCTTAACTGCTGTACATACACCTCGCTTCTGTGGAGCGCTGTTCGTAGTTGCTCTCTTCTTTAAGGAGTTGAATCCTTTCTGAAGAGCAGGGGCTGTAGACTTCTTCTTAGAAGTTTCTCTGCCCTTTCTAACGAGCTGGTTAAATGTTGGCATTTTGGTCTCCTTTCCTATAATTTTTTCTCTTCTTTATGTGACCACCCTGCTTATAGGAATACATAAAGAAAGACGCGAGAAAACTCACGCCAAACAAATATAAGCTTGGGACAAACGAAAAGTCAAGAAAAAACACGGCTTTTTGAGGAAAAATCCCAGTTCCATACATAGAAAACCCGGTATCTCTTTCCCTTCCGTTTTCTCCTCCTCTTTCTCCTTCGCTTCCGCTTCCTTGTTCTCCTATTTTTTGTATCCTATCCCCCCCTTCACATCTTCCACAATCCTTTTTGTATTTTGTTGCTTTTGTATATTATTTCTCTTCTATCTTCTTGCATATTTCATAAATTTCTTTTTGGACATTGTATACTTCTTATAATTATTCAAAAAAATTATCAATTAATTATTTTAAATATCATTGATATTGACTATCCTTTTTCACTATGCTAAGTTAGCCTAGTTTCTTATTGGTTAGGAATGACTAACTCCATTATCGTATATATGGACTTTTGGAAGATTATGGTTAGTCAAACATTTCAGACAATCATTTTCTTTATTTCTAACTATATCATCACACAAACTATCTCTTAAGAGAAAGAAAGGAGATCTTTATGAAAAGGAAGGTATTTTCATGCGCTGTCCTTTCCATGGCTACCGCGCTGCTGATTCCCGGCATCAGCTTGGCCAGCCCGGCAAACACTATTGGACAATGGTTTAACCGTTCCAGAAAATGGTATTATGGAAAAGACGAAGACAGCTTACGAAAGGAATGGATTGTTTCTGATGGTGACTGGTATTACCTCCACAAGGACTCAGGAGAGCTCCAGTCCGGATGGCTGAGTTTGAACGGAAAGAAATATTTTCTTAATACTCTGCACAATGGACAATTCGGAAAATTACTTACCGGATGGCAATGGATTGACGGTTACTGCTATTTCTTTGAAGCGGAAGATTCTAAGACTCTGGGAGAGTTAAAGGTCTCCGGCAGCAAGGATGGATATCAGCTGGACGAAAACGGACGCTACCTTTTAAATGGCACCGTAGTTTACGAGGCCGGAAAAGGGCTTCCCGGCACAGAAAGCGGCCAAAGCGTTGCCGGTGTTAGTAGAAGTCTACCCTCCGCTTCTACCGATTCCTCTTATAGAAGCCGTTCCCGCAGAAGCAGTTCCTACAGCCAGATTCAAACCCCCAAGGAGGAAACAAAGCCCGAACAACCTAAGACAGAAGAAAAAAAGAACAGCCTTGTAGACGGCATTTATTTCGGAACTTCCAAGGAGGGAATCCACTTCCAAGAAAAAGGTCCAAATATTGTTAAGGTTCGAATTGAAAATGGAAAAATCGTCTCCGCAGAAAGCGTGGTTTTTACCGATGACACACAACCGGACTTTTTTGCCAAGTTCAGAGATCGGCTTCTGGAAAGAGTCAAAGGCTTGGACTCTGTTGATGAGGTGAAAAAATCCGTTAACAGTAAGAGCGGAAAGTATTATGACGGGTTGGCAGGAGCCACCAGAACTCTCCGTTCCCATACCTCCGCAGTGGAAAATGCCTTAAGCCAGGCAAAAAAGAAGGAAGGCAACAAGGAATTCCCCTTTGGCTATATGGAATTTGCAAACCGCCCTAACCCCAGTCAGAGCGGTAAGACTTTGGATTTAAGTGAAACTCGCCTAAAGCTACATTTTCCCAATGGAGAAACGAAAGTTGTAAGTCCCGAGGAATTTGCGCAGTACGGTATCAGTACCAGTCCTGCACAGGGTTCTCCCATTAAAGAAGGAACCAAGGAGATTTTGGTACATTTTCTGCAGAAGGATATGGATATCGACTTAGTCAGCGCCATCGTACCGAGAGCAGAGATTCGCAAGAAATATCCCACCGGAATCCATGTACATTATGCAAATGGAGACAGCTCTACCATTACGCTTGATAAAGAGAACTTCCGGTATACCATTCCCGCTAAGGGAAAGATTGACCATATGCAGCTAATGGACGGGGATAAGGAAGTGGCTAGATCCGTGTATGATGCTGCTGCCAACCAGTGGAGCTTCTCCTTAAAGGATGTTCCCCATGAGGGCTTCAGTTCCTGGGGCTATGAGCTTTATACCGTAAAGGTAGATACCAGTCAAGATACTTCCCCCATCGCTTCCTTTACGCTGGATACCCATTTGGCAAAGAAGGAATACCATGTGGGAGATGCTCTAAAGATTGATGATTTAATCGTGGAAGCTGTAACCGAGCAGGGTAACAATAAACTGTATCAAAACTGGGAGCTGGCAAAGGCCGCTGGCTTTAGCTCTACTCCGGAAAATAACACAAGCTTAAATACCGTAGGCGATAATACTGTTACCATTCGTTACCACAAGGGCGACACAGATTTGTCCCAAAGCTTTACCGTAAACGTAAAAGATCTGGCCAATCAGGTTCCTGCTAAAGTAGAGATTCGTACCAAGGCAGGAGAACTGGTAAAGCGCTACAGCTTTACACAGGAAGAATGGGAACAAAGTAGCGGAGGAATTAAGCGTTTTAATCAGTCTATTCCAAAGAAGTTCCAAGAATCATGGAATGCCAAGGAGTTTATGGCAAAGGCCTATAATAAGGACGGTGAAGAGTTAACAGCAGAAAGCACTCGCAGAGGAATTATGTTCCGTGTAGAATTCCCGAACTACAGCTCCAGTAACTTTGTAGGAACCGGAACCTTCTCTTTAAGCTTCCAGTTTGACGAAAATGCACCGGTTGAAAAGGAAGAAACTGAGACACCAAAGCCGGACACTCCAAAACCCGATACAAAGCCGGAGAATCCCAAAGAGGAGACACCGAAAAAGGACGATAAAACTTCCTCTTCAACCATTGAGAAGCCAGAGGAAAACAATACTACAGATGAATCTCTGGAAGCAGTTGTCCCCAGACACGTAGAAGTTTATTGGCGTGGAGAAAAGATTGTAGATAAAGACTACAGCTTGGAAGAAGTAAAGAAGCGCAAAGGACAACTTATCTTCAAAGGTGTGAAGGTTCCTGCAAATGAAAGGACATAACAAAAGGGAAGACTTTACCGTTGTAATAAAAAACAGCAAAGGAGAAGACCTTCCTTATACAGAACTGGATGCTCCTTATTCGAAAAGTCATGCCAGAATTCACATCGAATTGAAAAAGAGATATCCTGAATGGACTCCCATGCGGATAGACTATGTCTGGAGCTATGAAGAGAATCCGACGGAAAATAAACCCTCCACAGGAGATGAAAGCTCAGTAGATGATCTTCTCCCCAGCCATGCAGAAGTTTTTTGGCATGGAGAAAAGCTTGTGGAAAAAAACATTTCCAAAGAGCAGATTCAAGCTACAAAGGGACGTTTAACATATGATGTTTCTGTTCCGGGCAAGAAGAAGAGAAATTTCATCAGCGATTACAGCGTAGTTGTTAAAAACCAAAAGGGCAATGAACTTCCTCAAAACCATACTGTTTTGAACACAGGAAAAATATCCAGCCTTATGGTGAACCTGAAGAATCCCCATCCTCAGTGGGGCAAAATGAATTTGACCTTCATTTGGAAATATGAGGAGGATACGGAAAATACCACTCCTGAAGATCCTAAGAAGGAGGAGGAAAGCAATCCGGTAGAGAAGCCCAAGGAAGACACAGAACCCAGCTATATCAAAACCTTCTATGGAGAAAGCAAAGTTGTCCCCTTTGACTACACCGTAAAGGTAAAGGTAACCTGGGATAGCAAGGCGAAGAAGATTCTCAAGGTAGAGGATAATGATACTTTTTCCGGAAGCAATTCCGGCTTCTGGGACAATGTAAGAAGAAGTTCTATGCCTGCTTTAACGGGAAAGACCAGAGATACCATAGATGATATCGATGCTGTTGCAGGATGCACTTTCAGTAGAAATGCTTTAGTAGAAGCTGTTCGAAAGGCTATTCCGGAGGAATAATTGCAATAGAAAAATGGAGGTAGAACCCAGTCTTCTACCTCCATTTTTTTCTAAACAATTTCAAAAATTTTTTTATGATCAAAATTCTAAAAAAATTCTATTGACAAAATATTCACTTTTAGGGTAATATAACAAGGTTCCTTTCCTCTACGGAAGGAACTCCGAGGTGTGGCTCAGTTTGGTAGAGCACCTGGTTTGGGACCAGGGGGTCGCAAGTTCGAATCTTGTCACCTCGATTTTTTTATGCAAAAATTTAAAGCACGTTTTTAAACCTAAACCACTCGGAAATGGCTTAAAACCGTGCTTTTTTTGATACCTTTTCTCCTCTTGTTTTTTTCTTATAATTGTTTTTACAAACCTATAGTTTTTTCTAAAAAATCGAATAATTTTGTCATGAATTTTGTCACGGAATTTCACTCGTACAGGCTGATATTTCCTAGCATTATTCGACTATTTCAATTCTATTTTTGTCATGAAATGGAAAGGATGATCGTAATGCGTCATATACGCCGTCTTCTCCTAGGTAGTTCCACCCCTCATCGGTCTTGAACCACCCCTTAATCATAAGCCCCGCTAGTCTCTCATGGTCGCCCTTGTCAAAGTAAATCCCTTCCGCTTCCGGCAGTGCCGCTAGGTGCATCACGTATTTGGGGTTATTATCCAGTAATTTCTTGTTATCAAAGACAGAAGCGGGGATATATACACGGGATTGTGCTTTGTACTCTATGCCCCTTTCCGTCTTTACCTTGTAAACCTCAACTTTGGTCTCTCCTGCTTTGCAGGAAAGTAACCCTTCTTTCATAGCAAAAAGAGAGGATTTATACCCACGCAATAAAAAAAGAAGGCGCTAAGCCCTCTTTTAAAGACAAACCTATGTTCATATTATTCTATTTTTATTTTTTTCCCATTCTTCACAACATCCATCAAATAGAAATTTGCAAGCGTTCGCCAGTCTGTGCCCGTCTCTGCCGCTTGCTTTATGAAGTACTCTACCGCCCTATCAGGTACTATAAGGGAATCTTTCTCTCTAAAATACTGCACATACGGGTTTCTAACCGCTTTTTTGAAATCATCGCTTGTCAATTCAGGCATTTCGTCATCTTCTAAAACTTTTTCAGTCAAAAAGACAATTTTTGCGTGCTCTAGTGGCTGATTATTTAATTTTAAGAGGTCGGGGACAGCCATGCGCACCCTTTCTATAAGTACATCAAGCGAGCCACTTTCAAGCACAAGCCCTTTTATATCTTCGCTCGTGGCTACCCATACGCTCGCTTTGCTATCCCATGACAAAACCACTGTATAACTCATGCTTTTTCTCCTTCCTACTCCTTAAATATTTCTTGGTCCGTGTAGGAGTTTACGGTTTTCTTGCTATGCTACCTCTCCGCCTATTCTTTTAAACAAACATAAGTTTGCCTTTTGCTTTCGGGATAGCTATGCCGTCCTCTTTCGCTACCTCTAGCCACTCAGCTATAACAAGTTCCACGTTGCTTATGGCTTCAGCTCTAGTTTTTCCGTCCGCAAAGCACCCCTTTAACTCCGGGACTTCCGCTATATATAGCTTATCTTCTTCCGACCAGTATAAAATAATTTCGTAATTTCCCATATTTACACCCGAAACAGCAATTTTTTTCAAATAGATTAAGCGACTTTTTCAAAATCAATAATCGCAATTTCCTGCAAGCTCTTTTTTACATCATTGACAATAGATTCAAGTTTTTTAATTGTTTCAGCTGTATAAAATTCCTCGTTGCACTCTTTGCATTTAAAGCAAGGAACATTTCTAATAATGATTATAATATTGCCTAAATCCGTTACATCCGTTGTAAGACTCTCGAACATCTCTTTTTTACATGATACGCATTTCATTTTATTGCCTCCTAGTTTTGAAATCGGATTCCCAAATATCTAAATCAGGATAGTAAGCAGTTATTAAATATAAATACTCTCCGTCTCTACTTACTACCATATGCATGGCATCGCCTTTATTACTTTTTCCAAGGATTAGACTGCTCGGAAAAGGTTTATCATCGTCATAGTCTGTTATGATTTCGCAATCGGCAAGGCAAGAAATAACATCATTTATATAGATATTTCGTTCTGTCATTCTGCTTTTTGCGTGCTTGGAAATTATAATCTTTTCTAAGTCTGAAAATCCTATAATATCTTTAATATCCATACTCGCCCCCCTACACCTTAAATATTTCTTGCCCCGTGTAGGAATTTAGGGCTTTTTTTATGAAAGTATTCATGGGCACGCTTTCCGCTTGCTCCTTCAATGCGTCGTACTCTTCTTTTCTTAAGTCGAGCGGTACACGCTTGTAATTCTTCGCCTTGTATTTCGCTGTGGCTCTCGCCTGTGCTTCACTAACTGCCATTTAATCACCTCTTTCTATTTAAGAAGAGTATAGCATAAAGTATATATTTGTACAACTATACATCCTATACAAAATAATTTCTAAATATTTGTAAACTTATATTATTTATATATGTATACACCTATTCTATGCTATAGGCACAGTAAAGAAATCTTGATATAGATATTCATAGGGATATCATCCGATTGTGCTTTCAAACTGTCGTATTCGTATATCTGTATAGAAAAGGAACTAATTATGCCCTTTATATCTTCCCTTAAAGCCACCCAAACATAAGCTTTTTAGGCAGAATCTCTACTCTTCTTTAAAAGACGGCAGATTCCAATGATAGTAAATCGCAAGAAAGCGGATAAGGGCGGTAATACTGACCCCGGAGAATATAGCAACTTCCTCTTCATAATGCCACTCCATAAGAAGGGAAAAGCTCAGCGCTCCAAAAATAGCAGCAAGTCCATAAACTCGTTTTCTCATGATGATAGGAAGCTCCGCAGAAAGCATATCCCGAAGCAGCCCGCCGCCGATTCCGGTAAGAACTCCTACGAACGTACAAAGAAAGAGACTACTTCCATATCCGGCACGGAAAGGCCGCAAGACTTCCCACAACAACAAAGACCCCAAGTCCAACGCTGTCCGCAATATACAGTAAGTTCGTAACATGTTCTCCGCTTTGTCTATGGGTTCTTTTTTCAAACACAAAGTAGAGGATACTTGTCACAAAAGCCACTTCCGTATAAATCGGTTGTAAAAACATAATAGGCGGCGTTTGTCCCAGAATTAAATCTCGGACCATCCCACCACCAACTGCCGTGGTACACCCAAGAGTCACCGCGCCAAAAAGATCCATTTTCTTTTCCTTTGCCGCAAGAACTCCGGAAATAGCAAAGGCCACTGTTCCAATCATTTCCATTATAAAAATTATGCTGTTCATCCCTCTTCTTGTTCTCCGCCTTTCGCTAAGCTCCAATACTTAATTCCTGATTCCCAATACTTAATCCCTGATCCCCAATACTTAATCCCTGATCCCCAATACTTAATCCCTGATCCCCAATACTTAATCCCTAATCCTTCTTCCCTATACTTCTCTTGCAATGCATGGCTTTTCCTTATTTTCCATTGTTGTCCATTTGCTTGATTCAGCTTTCAATCTTAGCTCCTTAAAGCCTCTTTTCGCCTCTTCCTGCAGGGCCTTCTGCTTGTCTTTAAGAAGCAAATACTGATTGTAGCGCGAGTAAGTCTCATTTCCCACATCGGAAAGGAAACTGAGTGCATATGGACTCTTCGTAAGCTCCGAAAGGAAAAGGAGCAGCTCTTGTCCCTCTCCGAAAGTATTTCCGAGGAAATTCAAGGCATTACTGAGCATTTTTCCGGTCTTTTCCACCTCCTGCTGCCGTTCTTCCTCTTTTACTCTAAAGCAATCTTTGATAAAGCTGAAATCCGCTTCATTTTCTTTCCTATCCTCTCTATTCCCTGTATCCTCAGTGGAATTTCTCTCCTTTAGAGCAGAGTAAAAAGTCTCCGAGCATTTGGATGAGTTGCAAACGAATACTCTCCTCCTTTTTGGAAAGCATCCTTGCTTCCTTTAAGGTCGCCATTCTCTTTCTCTGACGCTTTATTTCCTCTTCCAAAGCCTGTGAAACCGAAACTTCCGAAAGTCTTTCCTTCATCTTTTTCAAGAAATGGAAAATGCGGGACAGCAATTCCTTCTTTTTCACATAATCCGTAAAAGCAATTTGCAAAGCATCCGTAAGAAGAGATAAGAGGCTTAATTTCTCATCAAAAGGTGCTTCCAGGAAGAGCCCTTGTCTCTTTCATTTCCATCCCCTTCCAAAATATCCGGCACATGATAAATCTCTCTGTATTTCTGATAAAGACTGTAGTAGAGCGCAAAGTCCTCCGCCACCTCCGGGTCGGCAAGATATTCCTGACAAAGCTCCTTTTCCAAGGGATACTGCAATTCCTCATAGACCTGCAAAAGCTTTGAAAGGTCTTCCCATGAACGCGCAGTCACATAGCGTTTCCCCTCGATGTCCTGCTTCACAAAATAAAAGCGGTCTTTCTTAATCTCCAAATAAGAGGTGATGGCGCCATGAACTCCTGCCTGATAGGCATAGCTCTTAAAGCTTTGAAAATCCTCTTCAATATCGATTTTACGAAGTCTGTCCAAGGTTGCAATATCAAAGTCCCGAACAGACTTATTAAATTCGGAAGGATTCCCTGCCGTCACAATAATAAAGCCTTCCGGCACACGGTGCATACCGAAGGTTTTATACTGTAAAAACTGCAGCATGGTCGGGGAAAGTGTTTCGGAAACTGCATTGATTTCGTCAAGAAACAGAATCCCCTCTTCAATACCGGTCCGCTCAATCTGCTCATAGACCGAAGCCACAATTTCGGACATGGTATACTCCGTAACCGAATACTCCTTTTCCCCATAGATTTTCTTGGAAATAAAGGGAAGACCGATGGCAGACTGCCTTGTGTGGTGGGTGATTGTATAGGAAATCAGATTGATGCCGAGCTCCTCCACCACCTGCTCCACAATCGCCGTCTTTCCGATTCCGGGCGGTCCCATCAAAAAAAGAGGCCTTTGCTTTTCCACGGGAATCTTATAGCTTCCGTCCTCATCTCTCTTATGATAGGCTTCCACCGTTCTTTTTATTTCTTCCTTTGCTTCTTGTATATTCATCTTCTTCTACTCCATAATAATTGATATAGTGGCTTTTGACCGCCTAGTCTATCAGTAATTCCGATTCTTCTTTTCCTATTCCGGAATAGATAAACCAAACTCATTGCATGGCAATTTTTATCTTTTCGTTCAGAATGCTCAGTCTAAAGATAAAGATCAACCGCTTAAATATACAACTTCAATGCCCAGAACGGGGCATTTTCATCGTCAATATCTTCTCCTCTAGGGAAAATAAATGACGCGGTATAGCTTGGGGCATATTTCGGATACCTTCCTCTTCCGTCCGTAAAATACAGAAGAGCCTTAAGCTCCTTCAGTTCCCCCTTTTTCTGCAAATCTTCAATATAGTGAAATACAGGGCGAAAATCCGTCCCATATCCGCCGCTCACCTCGAATCTTTCCCTGTAGCGTTCCATCTCTTCCGCGTCTTCCACCAAAAGATCCTTCCGAATTCTATCATCACACTCTATGATGTGCACCCGACATTTAGTGAAAAAGGCTTCTTTATCCGCTAAAATTGCCAGAGCTTCTTCCAAAAAGCGCTTTACCATTTCTCCCTTGGTGGAATACGAAGTATCAATCGCGATAATAAGCTCCGGAATCTTTCTTTTCTCTCGATATTCATTTTCCTCAATAAGCGGCATATTGCCATACTGAGAGAGTCCAAAATAATAATATCCGTAGTCAAAGGACTCCGGGTCGGTCTTCAACTCCTCCCGGTCTACGGAGAATTTTCTAAGGAAATCTTGAAATGGTGTATAGCATTTATGCTCCAAATGCAGGAACCAGGAGAGTTTTTCACTCTTTTCCCCTTCTTTCTCGTCCTTCATTTCCTCTTCCGTACGCTTTCCGATATCCTCCCAGTCTTTATCCAGCGCTTTCCGTCTTTTCTCGCGACTCTCTGCATCTTCCCCGGCGCTTTTCTTTCCCTTATTCGACTGCCCTTCCTTTTCCGGATCTTTAGATTCTCCGGAGCCTTGCGCTCCGTTTTTCTCCTTTTCGCGCCCATTCTCCGTCTTTTACTGTATCGGACTGACTGTCTCCGTCTTTTACCGTATCGGACTGTCTGTCTCCGTCTTTTGCTGATTGAGATGGCGAGTTCCGGTCTTCTGTCAGGTCATTTGGACTGCTTTCCTCTTTTTCTTCCTCTTTTTCCTCTTGATTTCCTTGCTTCTTTGGATTGGACGGGCTCTTTGGACTGTTTGGCTCATTCTCTACTTCAGGGCTTCCCGTATCTTCAGCCGCTTCTGCATTTTTTTTGCCTTCCGTATCTCCCGTTCTTTCCGCCTCTTCCGTTCCTTCCGTATCTTCCGTTCCTTCCGTATCTTCCGTTCCTTCCGTATCTTCCGTTCCTTCCGAATCTACGGGGCTTTCTTCCTCGCCGAGCTTTGCCCAAAAGGAGTGGTCATCCTTTACAAATTCCAAGTCCAAACGCTCTTTTTCTTCATAACTTAAATTCTGCTCCAAAAGATAGGCATAGATACGTTCAGCACTTAGACTTTTCACTTCTTTTTCGAGTTTTTGAAAATAATTTTCCCGGAAAGGGTAGGCCGGACGATAGAGGAGCGGAATATCCATAGAATCCAGAACATATTCCACATGAATGTCCGTTGCCAGATTCCACAGTTCCTCTTCCTTATCCTCTGTCTTAAACATGTGGCGGAAAAGACAGTGCAGGAGGCTATGCATATAGAGGCGATACAGTTTCTGCGGGCTTTCCACATACAGCTGAAAAACAAACTCCGGATGAAAATGAATTTTCTCCCCCTCCGTACCGATTCGCCTCGTATTAAAATCCATCTGAAAAGAGAGCTTATCCAAAGCGCGACTAAGATATCTCATGGATAAGCTGAGCTCTATTTTCGACTGATTTAAAATTCTAAGCCCAAGGCTATTTAATGCCCCTTGTGCCGTCCCTTTTCTTTCTCCCATTCTTCTCCAATTCGTTCGTTGACAAGAAGCAATTACCCTAATCCCCGAAAAAAATATTTCTACAACTTTTTGCTATACTTTACAGTTTTTCTATACACTACATTTTTTCTATTCTCTACAGTTCATCCAAGTCGAAAAGCAACTTCTTTTTTTCCTTCGCAAAATGTTTTTCCTGATAGTCCAAAAATCTTGCCGCAAGCTCCGCATTTTCATACTTTGCCAAAAGCTTCAATGCCAGTTTTACCGCCTCTTCCGAAAAAAGCTGTAAATCCATATAAAACTCTATCCATTCCCATTCTTCATCAGAAATGAGAAGACTTATGGAAAAGCTATCCTCCTCGCTAAGAAACGCAAGATAGTCTTCCCTCGCTTTATCAAGGAGTTCTGCAGGGTAGCGCAGGCGTCCAAGAGCAATATAGACCGCGGCTCCTTTCGTATCGTGAATCGCTCTTGAAAAAAGCTTATCATAAAGCCGAAGGTCTATTCTCCTTCTTCCGACCGTCTGCCGATAGCTATAGCCGCAGCCGTCAATCGTGTCATGAATCTGCCTTGCCATAGTGTCTTCCCGAACCTTATCCACATAACCGGGGAAGAGAAGCGAAAGTTCCTTAGTTGAAGAACTTGCAGTACCATTCCGCTCATACAAGTCAGTCTGTTCTCTAGAGGAAGTCGCAGTTCAGAGAAGTCACGGAATCCGTATTTGTGTTCAGCGAGCTTTCCGAGAAATACAAATGAAACTGCAGCCTTCTGTCACTGTCTCCCAAAATATCTCTCACAATCTGATAGTTTTCTTCCCTCTCAAAATGAAACTTTGATATGAGAAAGAGCAAGCATTGCCGTAGAGAGCCGTCATAGTAATCTTCCACACTGTCCCAAAGCGTAAATTCCCGAAGTGCCTTACAGTTAAAGAAGGAAAATGCCCGTAAAGCGCGAATGGTTTTCGGAAGCTCCACTTTTTCCAAGTCCTCCCTCCCGTCAAAGGCATGTGCCGCACTTTCCAGTACAGGAAGCTTTTCTCCGCATCCATTTTCCAGACATTCCGGAACAGATAATACTCTTGTTTTTCCGGAGTACCCTGTAATTGCCAGCCCTCTTTCTCCCTTCTTCTCTACTTCTTCAAATAAAAACATTTTCTTAGTGCGGCTTCTTCTCGCCGAAATCCCCTTTCTCTATCACTTCCGCTTTTCCTCTCTACCCAATCACAAAATGATTTCATTATATTTATTTCTATCCCTTCCTCTTCATGCAAAACCGCCAATAAACTACTCTTCTGTCAGTTCGTCCAATGTCTTTCCCGTATTCCGGAAGAAAATCCTCTATAAAGCATCTCAATTCCGGAAGCTCCTCCGCCATTTCCTCCACCTTCTTTTTGATGGACATAGCTGCCGTGGAAAACTCCTGATTGCCCGCCCGAAGCTCTTCTTCACACTTAATTAAAGCAGAAAGTTTATCCGCCGCTTTAATCAATTTATTTTCATAGCTTAAAGTTGCATAGTCTTCCGGGAAAAACACCTTTCCGAACTCTTCCGTAAGATACTGAGGAAGCGTAGAAAGCAGGCGTTCCTCCGCTTCCTTCTCCACCTTTTTATAGGCAGTTTTTAATTCTTCTTTTCGGTACTTTACCGGAGTCGGCATATCTCCGGTCAGAATTTCCGCTGCATCATGATACAGTGCACGAAGCACCGCCTTCTCCACGGATAAGTTTATTCCATTTTTTATTCCCGATTACGCAGAGCGCATGCGTTAAAATGGCAACCTCCAGGCAATGCTCGGAGAGATTTTCCTCCCTGGCATTGCGCATCAGCGCCCAACGATTAATATATTTCATTCTGGATAACAAGGCAAAGTATGAATAGGACACTAGTATTCCTCCTTATGATGTATGGCATAGTGAAAAAGATACTGCTGGATGATTCCTCCGTCAGGATCTTCCCTATAGGGATTCCCTCCCTGATAATGCTTCTCCCAAATGCGCTTCATCCAAACATCCTCCGGAATAATGTCCATTCTGGAGTAGGCAAAAAGCGCCACACAGGAAGCCACCTTGATTCCTACGCCATGCACTTCCATCAGTGCTTCTAAATAGTTCCTCCGTAGGCAATGTTTTCCAAAGCTCGATAAGTCGAGTCTTCCTTCCACAATTCTCTCTACCGCATCCTGCACAAAGGGGACTCTGTAACCCAGGGAGCAGTTCGATAAATCGGCATGATAAAGCGCCTCCGCACTGGGAAACAAATATACCTCCTTTTCCTCCACTTTACTATAGCGCTTTCTCCAAACTGTTCACAGAGCTTTTCTACGGAAGAACGAATAGCAGGAATGGATTTTCTTTGCGAAAGGATAAAGGTAATCAAAGTTTCAAAGGGATCCTGTTTTAAGATCCTTAATCCTTTTCCGAAGTCTATGCATGTTTGCAAATGAAGATCCCCCCGATTATCCTGCTCGATTTTCTTATATTTTCTTCTTCCGTCAAAGTAGGGAAGCCAGATTTTCTCCCACTGCTTTTCTGCGCCCTCCGAAGTAATTCTTTCCGAGTTTTCCTTCAAGAAAATCTTACTCATCTCTCCCTGTTTTACCACAGAAGCGTTTTCATTGACATAAAAAGCAAGCCTCTTTTCAGAAACTTGCTTAAGATACAAAACCGAATCCTTCGTAATAAAACGATAAATTCCTTCCCATTCCAGCGGTCGGAAGCACTGCCCGCTGCAAATGATCTTATCCAGAGCAATCGCCTCCGGAAATTCTATTTCTTTCCAATTTACCATATTCTTCACTTTTACAGATAAAATTACAGATAAAAGCAGATTACCACTAAAAACAGGTGTAAAACGTAAAAAAACAACAAGGAGCTGTCTGGTTTCTTCCTTCCTTTTAAAAGAAAGTACAAAGTGTATAGTGGGCAGAGATAAAAAAGGCAACGCCTCGAATCCGGCAGCTTTCTTCCCTTTTCCTCTTCCCAAGCTAGTGTTAAAAGCGGATCCAAAAAGTAACTGATCAACATCGCACTTGCAAAATAAACAATAACGGAACTGATGTATTCCGGCAGAAATCCGGTCTTGGCAAAAAGAATCTGAAAGAATATAACAAGAAGCGGCGGGAAGATGCTTAACATCAAAAGCTTAAAATCCACCATATCCCATCCATTTATTTCTCTTTCTTTGTCTTCCGGGTAGAACAATCCGCCCTGTTCCTCTTCCCTTTTCAGCATCTCCTGAACCTTTTCCGGCACCTTTCTTCCGCAACCGGGACAAGTCTTATCTCCCTTTTTAATCTCCGTCTTACAATAGGCACATATTCTCTTTACTTTTATGCGAATAACCGGCGTGTTACAGTAGGGACATCTCTTTTCATTGTCTTGTATCTCTCTCCCGCAATGTTTACAAATCATCTTTTTCTTCCTTCTCGGAGGCTTTTTCCGGCTCCTCCATCGTATTCATGTAGTAATAAGAAAGAAGTTTTTCTCTTCGTTTCCGTTCCTCCATCTCTTCCAAGCGTCCCTGCAGTGCAAAATATCGTTTTTCGTTTCCTTCGTCAATCCACCAATGCTGAAACTCTTCCTCGGAAGACAGATTCTTCTTCAAAAGCATTTCCTGCATGATTTCTCGTATTTCAGCCCTTAATTTTTCCATCTCTTTTCCTCATAAAAGAGGATGGGAAAATCATCTTTTCCGCATCCTCTTCTAAAGAATCAGGTTCCATAAGCTGTCTAATTCCCATTGCGGAACTCCCTTCCCCACCATAGGGTTCAGAATCTCCTCCGCAAAAGCCAAGCTGTATCCCCGTATTTATCTTCTTCTGCTTCTTGCGAGAAGTCTTAAGATTCTTAGGAACAGGTTAATGATATCCATGTAGAGCTGTAATGCCGTAAAGCAGGCATAACTTGCCGTACTCGGATACTGCTGCCCTCTGGCCCAATCATAGCCGACATAGAGAGAGAAGATAAAAATGCCGATAATCGCGAAAATATTCGGGTAGAAAACTCCGAGAATCAAGCTCACAACTTCAGCAACAACAAGACCGATTAAAGCAAGAAAAAGTGTTTTTCCCATGGACAGAAAAGCATTCGGGAAAATCACAGCTGCTACGGTCATCGTTAACACTACTACAGTAGTTAAGAGCGCTGCCAAAACGATATACTGCACCGGATATAAAACCGTAACCAGGGACAGTAAAGTTCCGAAGGCCAGAACGTTCATACCATATCCAACCAAAGATAAAATATAATTTCCTTTTGCGGCAATGCGTCCACCGATAAGTCCCACCGCCAAAAAGCCGATAGAGAAAACAATCGGATGCACGGAATAAATCTGCGGAAAAACATAAGGCATCCTCAAGGCCAAGAAATAGTAATAACCAGTCCCACCAAAAGGTGTGCCCCGATAGCCACATTATAGGCTCTTTCGGAAAGCGTTCCTTGCGTAAAGGCAGAGATAGACCCGCCATTGTTTTCTGTATTATTCATTTCATTCCATTCATTCATATTGTACGCTCCTTTCTAAATCCATAAAGCATTCAAAGTATTTTATCATAGATTTGCTTTTTTTACATTAAAATAATTTTATCTCTTTTTCCTGCATCCTCTTTTTCCTGCATTCTCTTTTTCCTGCATTCTCTTCTCCATAATTCCGAAATAATTTCGAATTACAATGCATAAGGATAACAAATCTATGAAAATTTTTCTCTCTTCTCTAAAGTAAACCAAAAGTCCACACCGGTTAGCGTGTTTTTCACACCGCATTCCTGGTGGTGGCTGTCCATGATTGCCTTTAACAATACTGAGTCCGAGACCGGACCCTCCGTATGCTCTGGTATGTGCCTTATCCACCTTGTAAAACTTTTCAAAAACATGGGATAAGTCTTCCTTCGGAATAGGATTTCCCGTATTCCGGACGTGTACTTCCACCAGATTCTTCCCGCGATTTTCAGTATAAATGCTGATTTGCTTGGGTTCCGTCACATGATGAATCGCATTCTGCAAATAGTTCATAAGAACTTCTTCTATCTTAAACTCGTCTCCGTATAGGTAAAGTTCCTTCGGAATCTCCACTTCGAGCTGTATTTCCTCCTGCTTTAAACAGGATATCCATGCTGGAGATAACGCCCTGCAAAAAGCTTCGGGAAGTCCAGAAGAGCAAAATCCGGAAGATCCTTTTCCCTGTTCTATGGCGGAAAGATTCATCAAATCCTTCACCATGTGATTCATCCTCTTTGCTTCGTCGAGAATGACATTACTGTAATAAGTCCGGCTTTCGCTGTCCTCACAAAGCCCCTCGGAAAGCCCCTCGGCATAGCCGATAATGAGTGCAATCGGGGTCTTTAGTTCATGAGATACATTCGCCACAAACTCCTGTCTTCTTTTATCAATCAGGGTCTTATTTTCAATATCGCTTAAGAGCTCATTGTTTGCTTTTTTTAAATCACAGATGGTCTCCTCCAACCGTTCCGAAAGGACATTCATGGAATTCCCGAGTGTGGCAATTTCATCCGAGGAATCCCCTTCAAAGCGAGCGGAGAAGTCGAGCTTACTCATCTTAAGAGAAAGCTGTGCAAGCTGTTGTATAGGCTTTGTCACTTCATAACTTGCAATGTAGACGATAATTATGCCAAGCACCATGGTGATGAATCCCAAGAAAAGGAGAAAGCTGTTAAAAACGGAAACCGCTTCACTTAAGCTGGAAAGCGGCATGGACATAATAAAGGAAGTACTGTTGTCTGAAAAATAGCCCCAAGACTCCATGTAACCGCCCTCATCCCCTCTCCCTTCCGTCTTCACTATTGTATAGTTTTCTCCCTCATAAAGAGACTTACGTTTGTCTCCGCTCTTTCCCAGAATATAAGAGGAGAGTCGCTGTAAAAGGGCGTTCGGATTCGCAGAAGAGGTATAAGAGCGAGAGCTTGTGTTATCCGTGATAATCACGGAAATGTTCTCTTTTTCCGTAAGATTGGAGATGTAGCGTGTAACAGCGGTGTCCGTCCCGCTCCCTGATTTCTCTTCCGGAAAAACGGAGGAGAAACCTCCTCCCTCCTGCAAGTATCGATCAATCTCAAGGTAGGCATTTTGCAAAACATGTTCTTTCCTGTACTCATAGAAGCGCTCCAGGAAGAAATTATCTCCTATCAGCATAATCACGATTAAAGCAAAGAAGACTCCCGCAAAAATCATGGAGAACTTCTTCCTCAAATAGTGCTTTTTCATCTTTACTCTACCTCAAACTTATAGCCCATACCCCATACGGTTTTTATATAATCTCCCCGACTTTCGAGTTTTGCCCTCAGCTTTTTTACATGCGTGTCAATGGTTCTCGCATCCCCGAAATAATCATAGTTCCAGACATTGTTCAGGATTTTCTCTCTGGAAAGGGCGATGCCCCTATTTTCAATAAAATACTGTAAAAGTTCGTATTCCTTAAAACTAAGCTCAATTTCCTTTCCATCCACTGTAACGCTGTGTGCCGACTCGTCCATGCGGATTCCGCCCACCTCCAGAACCTCCTCTTTCTGCACGCCGGTGCGACGAAGTAAAGCCTCTACTCTTGCAACCAGAATCTTCGGAGAAAATGGTTTGGAGATGTACTCATCCGCACCATAATCAAAGCCTTTTAACTCATCACTTTCTTCGGAGCGTGCTGTGAGCATAATCACAGGTACCTTGGAATGCTCCCGAATTGTTTTCAGGACTTCCCAGCCGTCCATCTTCGGCATCATGACATCCAAAATCACGAGGGCAATGTCTTTCTTTTGGAAAAATATATCAATTGCCTCTTCTCCATCTCCTGCCGTAAGAACCTCATAGTCCTTCATTTTTAAAAAATCCTGCAAGAGCTTCCGCATCCTCTCCTCATCATCCACCACTAAAATCTTCAATTTTTCCATCTTTTACTCCCTTTTTTGACAAACACTCTTTTCCGGTATAACAATCCGGTTTTTACTCTCTTTAATATATTCTCTTTATTATTCTCTTTAATCCATTCCGTTTTTCTGTCTTCTTTAACTGCCCTCCAACAATTCCGGAATAAATCTGGACGGCGATGTTTTTTTACTGTACCTCGTCTTTGTGACATAGATGTGAATTCCTTTTCTTGCCCGGGTAAGTGCAACATAGAAACTTCTCCGTTCCTCTTCAAGCTCTGCGACCTTCTTGGCTCTTCCATCCGGTATAATTCCCTCTATGCAGTCCGGGAGAAAGACTTCGTCAAACTCCAAGCCCTTCGCACTGTGATAAGTCATAAAGCGAATTCCCTTTTCTTCCTCCGGTTTCCGCCTTTCCAGCGCTCTTCGATTAAATTCCGTAACAAAACGGAAAAAGGCATCGAGATCCGGATAACTTTCACTCATTGCCGTTATTTCTTCCAAACTCTCCCACCACTCCGTAAAGTCCTTATTTTTCTTTTTTGCAAAATCCTCCAGATATTTCTCATAGCCGATTTCCTTTCGGATAAAAAGTATGGCATCTCTTGGGGCAAGTCCTGAAAGTGCCTCCAACTGCTTTTCCAGTTTTCCCGTCTCCGCACGTTCTCTCGGTGTTTTCGCAGCTTTCTTTAAGTCACTAAGTCCCGAATTCTTATGTAAAATCTTCTCTCTTCGAAGTCCCCTATATGGCTTGGAAAGAATCTGTACAAGCTCCGGACTGCTCTCCTTATTCTGAGCGAGCCTAAGGTAAGCTAGGATATCCTTTCCGATAAAATGCTGAAAAACATTGTTAAGCTCTTCCATGACAACAATCGGAATGCCTCTCTCCATAAATTCCGGAAGTAAGGGTGTAATCTGCATTTTGCTCCTGCAAAGCACCGCGATTTCTTCAGGAGGACATCCTTCCCGTAAAAGACCGGTCACATGCTCTACAAGGAGCAGGGCTTCTTCCACTCCCGTTTCCACAACGAAATACTTTGCTTTTCCGCCTCTTCCTCGTCTTCCTGCTAAAGGTTTCTGAAAGCGCTCTTTATTCTTTCCGATAAGACGCTTCGAAAGCTCTACGATTTCTTCTTTGGAACGGAAGTTATCGGTCAGGAATATCCTCTCGCAATTCGGAAAGTCTCTTGCAAAGCGAAAGAGAATATCGGGGCTTGCTCCGCGAAATCCGTAAATACTTTGGTCCTCATCCCCCACCACAAAAAGAGAGGCTCCTTTTTCAGAAAGAGACTTCAAAATAGCATATTGTATCAAAGATAAGTCCTGGAACTCATCTACCAAGATGTGCTTATAACGGCTTTTCCAGCTGTCTGCCAGCGCTGTATTTTTCTGTAATTCCAAGAGAACCTCAATCAAAAGATCCTCAAAATCAAGCTTTCCCCTCGACTTTCTTACTTTCTCATAATATTGAAAGAGAGGAAGAAACTCATCATTTTTCTCCTCATGAAGGAAGCGGAGCCTTTCCTCTTCCGTAATAGACTTAAAATAGGAAATCTGATTGCAGTATGTAAGAAGCAGTTCCTCCACTTCCTCCCTCGCAATTCCCTTTTCCAAAAAATAGGCACTTAGCCAATCCATTTTCTCATAAAGGTTGACAAGCCCTTCCTTCTGCACACTCTTTCCCTCGCGAAGGAGTGAGAGACAGAGAGCGTGAATCGTAGAAAAATGGGGAATGCTTCCCGGAATCTTTCGTTTAGTAAATCGGACTGCCATTTCTTTACTGGATGCTCTTGTAAAAGAAAGAAGAAGACAGGACTTTGCTTCCGCTCCATTCTTCAGAAGATAAACTAAGCGTTCCGTAAGTACGGTGGTCTTTCCTGAGCCGGGCCCTGCTACAACAAGGACGGCTCTCGCTTTGGACTCTATCGCTCTTTTTTGCGCCTCCGTAAATCCCATTCAATCTCCCCTTTACTCCATTTATAATAAAAAGCTTAAACTAATATAGCATAAATTTCTCTTGGTAAAACAGAAAAAAGAAATCGCTTCAAGGAATAAAAGAGCCCGTGAAAAGAATTTGATCTTCCATTCAAAAACTTCTTTTCACAAGCTCTTTTTTTAAGTTTCTTAGAGGATTATCATGAGGAACGAAGCTTAAATCTGGATACCAGATTGTCCAAGATATTTGCCTGTCCGGACATCTCTTCGGAGGCCGCCGCAGACTCTTGTGCCGTGGCGGAGTTATTCTGTACCACAGAGGAGATTTGATCCATTCCGATGGTAAGCTGCCGCATATTATCCGCTTCTTTTACCGTCTCCTTGGTTATCTCGAATATCATGTCGTTAATCTTTCCGGTTCTCTCATATACTATCGAAAGCGCTTCACCGGTTTCCTTGGAAATCTTCGCTCCCTGCTCTACCGCATTTTTGCTTTCTTCAATAAGACTGCCTGTATTTTTTGCTGCCTTAGCCGACTTTTGCGCAAGATTCCCGACCTCGTCAGCTACTACTGCAAAGCCCTTTCCTGCCTCCCCCGCTCTTGCAGCCTCAATCGCCGCATTTAAAGAGAGAATATTGGTTTGGAACGCAATATCGTCAATGGTCTTAATGATCTTACTGATTTCATTGGATTTTATCGTGATTTCTTCCATTGCACGAGACATTTCTTCCATCTTTTCATTACTGAGATTTTACCGCCTCTCCTGCTTTTTGAGAGAGATGCTTTGCCTCTTCGGCTTTATCCGTAGTACTCTTTATGGAATCGGCAATTTCATTCATACTTGCAGAAAGCTCTTCTATAGCGGAGGCTTGCTCCGTTGCTCCTTGCGATAAAGACTGTGCTCCTCCGGAAACCAAATCGGAAGAACTGCTCACCTGTTCGGAAGCCTCCTTAATCTCCTGCATGGTATCGCTCAAGGTGTAACTGATATGCTTCATCGATTCCAGCATCGGATGAAAGTCTCCTTGATAAAGCTCTTCATTCGAGAAGTCTACTTGGAAGTCTCCGTTTGCCATTTTATCCAGCTTCTCACTTAAATCAGCAGTGATTTCCCGAATCATTTCCATGATAGACTGTAAGCCCTTCCCGATTTTACCGATTTCATCATTCTTAAGATAATTCACATTTCCGCTGAAATCTCCCTTTCTTACCATACTGCTCAGCTTTGCCATCCGTTCAATAGGCTTAAGAAACTTCGTAACCAGCAAGTACATGATGATTGCCATGCCAAGAATCATCACCGTTGTAAGACTTGTTGCAAAAATAACAAGAAAGGCAATCGGTGCATAGTATTCTTTTTTAGCAAGGGACAGCGTAATCCACCAAGTATTTCCGAGGACATTGGTCGGTGCGAAAATAATAATTTTTCACATCTCTGTTTGCAAGCTTCACTTCTTTGGAAAATACATCCCCCTTCTCCATTAAGCTTTCTATATCACCATATTGCTTTTCCGAAAGAAATTCAGAAATGGATTTTCCTATTTGACTGCTGTCTGCGGAATAAATGATATCTCCGTGTTCGTCCAAAATATGTGTGCTAAGACTGGGGAAGCGACTGTCTTCCTGTTGAACGGATGAGAAAAGCTTGATATCAATATCCAATAAAACCACACCTAAAAACTTGGAATTAAAAATCAAGGGGCGAGAAACACTGACTACTTTTTCTCCGGTCAATATATCCTCATAAACATCGGTAATAACAGTATGCTGCTTTTCTTTTGCCTCGGTATAATATTCCTTTTCGCTATACTGTTCATAAGTGGAGTTGGTCAGTGTTTTATTCTTTTGTCCATCGCGATTTAGATAGGGAGCATAGCTTTTTACCCCGTCAACAAATCCGTTCGGCTCAAAAAGTACACCCGCACCAAGTACATTTTCATCTGTCTCAATTAAAGCATTTAAAGAATCCAGAAGGACGGATTCACTGTTATACTGCGCTCTGCTTAAGCTTGCACTTAAGACACGAGAACGAAATTCTATCCCCTCTTCCATGGGGCTTACAAAGATTTTTTTATTATCTAGGTCCACCACATTCCATGAATCCGCTGCATCATCTCCTAGAGAATCCATCCCCTTATATATGATAGAGGAAATGGCATCCATCCTGGAAATCAAGGCGGTTAACTCTTCAGAAGATGCTATGGCCTTATCATACATATTTTTATCTATCGCACCGAAATAATATTTCTTTGTTGTTTTTATGGCCACAGTATTTAAAAAAGTCAATACAATCGTAGCCATCAGTCCCAAGATAATGGACAACTTAATAGAAAGTTTAACCGATTTATGATGTTTTTTCTTTTTTTCTTGTGATACGGATGCTTCTTTCTTGATTTTATTCTTTTCGATTTCGGATTCACTCTGCTTTTCTTCTATAGTTCGACTCTTATCTGTACTATCTACCTTCTCCATTCTTGATCCTCCCGATAAAACGCGATATATACACTATGAAGTTCTTCGGTCGGTTCATTTTAAATTATAATAAAATTCTGTGTTTTTTATATTTTTCGCATAATATGATTTTATCGAAACTATATTTGTATTTATTGTGTTCTTCTTTTCCACAACTTGTATAAGTATCCCCTCCACTAATGAACGATTCTTCCGAAATAATCCGACTCTGTCTTTGCTTTTTCCAAAAACTGGGATGCATTCTTTAGATATGAGGGCTATAAAATCAAAATGGTTTTTTATATCAGTCTGAACTTGGGGCTCAGACTCCCCCCGCATTCAGACTTATATTGCAAAGAATCCCTTTATTATTTTGATTTTTACAGCCTCTTCTACAAATGTCCCTTATTGGTAAAGATGGTTTATCCTATACGATATACTTCCGCATAGCGATATACAGATTGTGCCTGTCGATGTGTGTCAAAGTAAATGTCGATATGGTTGTGCTTCACTGCACCGCCGATATCTTCTGCAATATACTCTTTACCCTCGATGAGTAGTTTTGTCCCTAACGGAATCACTCTTGTATCCACTGCAACAGTTCTACCTGCAGTAGCAAGCTTTCCCGATGCCGTTCTTCTTCCGTAGCCCTCAGAGCAACTCGGGCAGGAGCAGTATCCTGTAAGCTTAAATGTGCCAAGAGGTGTGAGTCCTCCCTGCACAGCCGCAACCTCTGCAGGCTTTTCCGCATCCAAAACCGCTTTTTCCGCCTGCCTTTCTACTTCCGTCTTTTCTTTTCCTTCTGTAGAAAAATATAAAACGTCTCCAAGGCTGTCACTAATGTAACTACCTACAATACTTTCCGCCTTTGCCGGTGTTCCTAAGGAAAACAGGCAAAGAGCGAGTGCTAAAAAACCACCCATAACAATCTTTCTTTTTTCAATGTACACTATACAAATCCTTCTTTCTTGCAAAAAAATAGCTTTCTTGCAAAATTCACCCTATACTTTTATTACTTCGCAGGTACAGCAACAAAAACCTCTCTGTACACCCTTCCGGCACGAGTCAATGCTCTTGCCTCATCCATAGTGGAAAAATAAATATCAATCATCTTTCCTTTAACAGCCGACCCGATATCCTCTACCGTATAAACCGTATTCCCCACAAAAACCTTTGTTCCTAACGGAAGCACGGTAAGATCCGCCGCAATCGTATGATTTGCCTGTGTAGGCGCTCCGGAGTAAGTTAAGCCTCCTCCGCTGTATCCAACAATCTGAAATGTTCCAAGCGATGCTCCCTTGGTATATCCTTGACTCACGGTCTTTGTTTCTTCCGCTTTTGCGCTCTCCGGATCCAAAGAATACTCCAGGATTTCTCCTTTTCCAATCGGTGCCGCTGCTTCTTCAGCCATGGCTGTCAAAGGAAAAGAACAGATTACCAAAGCTAAAGCAAAAACTACACTTAGCTTTTCTTTCCATGTTTTCAGCATAGATAACCTCCTTATTTTTCGGATTCTAGCACAATTTTTAAGAAAATGTCTTTCATTTCTCTTACGTTCCTCTAAATATATTAGAGTTTTTCAAAACAAACGTTTAGTTGAAATAGGCCTTTTCCTCTCCTAAAAGAAGGAGTTCCAAAGCAAGCTGCTCCTTGATTTTTCCCTTTCGAATCTCCTCTTCCAAACGAAGCAAGGCATGAAAAAGATCTCGTAAGGCCTGCAAAGTATACGTTCTGGCTTCTACCGTATATTTCTTCACTCTCCACGGTTCCATGGAAAGCGCTCTTGCAATATCCCGTTCGGATAGCCCTTCCGTCAACTTTTCCCGAACAAGAAGTAGCTTTTCCACATTGTTCTTAATCAGGCTCCGAATCTTCGTCGGGCTTTCTTCTAACTGCAATAAATCCCCATAATAATGGAAAAGTTCTTCACGATTTCCCCTTCCCATCGCTTCTATTAAGTCAAATATCCGGTCTTCCGGTAACTTCTTTAGGCAAGTGTCTATACTCTCTAACGTAACCACAGTTTCTTCTCCAAGAAAAGCCGCAAGTTTTTGGCATTCCGTCTGAATCCTAAACATATTGCTGCCGGTGCGTTGCAAAAGCTCCTGCATCTCCGGTCGCGCAATCTCTTTTCCTTCTTTTTTCAAGATTCCCAGAGCAAATTTCTGTAAAAATGCGGAATCCTGTTCCACGCAAGGCAGAATCAAGCCTCTTTCCTTCACTATTTTATAGAAGCTACTGCGTTTATCCGTCTTTTCTTCTAAAAAGACCATCACCGTAGATTCCGGGCTTGTTTTTAAATATTGAACAAAATCATCTCCCAACTTCTTCTTTCCAAAGACTTTTCCATCAAAGAGCATAAGACGGTATGGAGCAAAAAAAGGCAAGGTTTCCGCAATATCCTTCAAGTTCTTCGTTTCCAGATCCTCTCCCACTCTATGAATATTGATTCCTTCATTCTCGGAAAAGGCCCTCACAAAGATATTTTTGTAATAGGAAAGCAAATAGGCTTCCTCTCCATAGAAAAGATAGAGAGGACGAAACTCCCCTCTTTTCATTTCCTCTGTAAGAATCTTTTGTGCTTTGGAAAACTCTTCTCTTTCCTCCTGTTTTGTTGCCATTTCGCTCTCCTTGCCGAAAAAAAATCTCTGTGGTAAAGTGTGGGAAAAACGAAAGGATTTCTCCCATGGAACAATATAAAATCTATATGGATTCTCTCGCAGCACGGGAGAAAAAACCACTTGCATTATATATACACATCCCCTTTTGCGCAAGAAAATGTGCCTACTGTGATTTTCTATCCTTTCCCTTAGAAGAGACAAAAATACGAGCTTATATGGAACAGCTTAGAAAAGAGCTGCTTTTTCGCTCCGTAAAGCCCTCGGGGATAGAGTCGGACAGTCAGCCTCTTCTTAAATCCCCCTATGAAATTGTTTCTGTTTTTTTCGGCGGAGGAACCCCCAGCTTTGTCCCATTTTCGGAAATAGCGAAAACCATGGAGCTCATTCATGCTCATTTTCCTGTAGCAAAGGATGCGGAAATTACAATAGAGTGTAATCCGTCATCCACAATGAAACTTGCACTTCTTACCTATAAAAGAGCCGGCTTTAATCGTATTTCCTTCGGTCTACAATCCGCAAATGATGAAGAGCTCGCCTTTTTAGGAAGAACGCACCGCTACATCGACTTTTTGAAGGCCTACGAGGATGCAAGACTCTCCGGGTTTAACAATATCAATGTGGATTTAATGAACGGGATTCCTTTACAGACTGCTAAGTCCTTTCAGCGAACTTTAAAGAATATCAGTATGCTTCGACCGGAACATCTTTCTATCTACAACTTGATTGTAGAAAAAGGGACCCGTTTTTTCCGTATGCAGGAGGAAGGAAATCTCCCCATCCCCGGTGAAGAGGAACTTCTGGAAATGGACTCTCTCAGTCTCGAATGGACGAAGAAGATGGGCATGGAACGCTACGAAATCAGTAATTACGCAAAAGAAGGCTTTGCCTCCATTCACAATTACAATTATTGGTCTGATGTTCCCTACCTCGGATTCGGACTCGGAGCATCCTCCTATTTTCAGAAGACACGCTGGAAGAACCTGAACTCTTTAGTGAAATATATGAAAATACCGCTCGATGATGAACAGAATGATCCCAAATCCGAAGCTTCCTCTTCTGAAAATGCGCAGAATGCTCCGGAATTTCTCTTTACAGAACGTGAGAATATAGAAAAGCTCCTTACCGAAGACAAACATGTCTTAAGTAAGGAGGAGCAAATGGAAGAATTCTTCTTTTTAGGGCTTCGTCGCACCGAAGGCATCAGCGAAATGGACTTTGTCGCTCGCTTTTCCGTGGACATTCATCAGCTTTACGGAGAAACCCTTTCCAAGCTCGTCGAAGAGGGCTATCTGATTCACAAGAACGCAAGGTATTTCTTCACTCCGGAGGGAATGGATCTCTCAAATCAGCTATTGCTTCGGTTTTTATAAAGGAAAAGACAGTATAAAAATATACCTATTGATTCTTTGCGTTTTGTAGATATGGAAATAAGGGGCAATCTGAGCCCGTCGGTACTTGCTGAGAGCTAGCAGTAGCGACGCTCGAAGCTTAGTATCCGCTACTTAAGGACAAACTTTTCATCAGAAAAGTTGTCCTGTACAAGACCAGATTCTTTTAGAATCTGCTTTGCACAGCAAAGTGAGCAATGGGCTTCCAAGCCCATGCTCAGTCAGGCGAGGTTAGCGAGAGCGTGCCCCTATTTTCATATCTACAAAATGAATAAAGAAATATGTTATACTATTTTTCTAATCCACCCCTCCGGTGCAGGAATCTCCCCGTTCTGCATTCCGGAGAGCGTTTCGTAGAGCTTTGCCATAATCTTTCCCGGCTTTTCCATACCGCTCGGGAAGAGGATTTCTCTGTCATGATCCTGTATTTTTCCTACCGGAGAGATGACCGCTGCCGTTCCGCAGAGTCCGCACTCCTTAAAGTCAGGAATCTCCGAGAAGCGAACCGGTCTTTCCTCTACCGGAATATGTAAGATTTCTTCTGCAACATAAAGAAGCGAACGTCTTGTTATGGAAGGGAGTATTGAGTCCGACTTCGGTACAATGAGGCGGTCTTCCCGATCTACAAAAAGGATGTTTGCTCCTCCTGTCTCTTCTACAAATTCCCGTTTTGCAGCGTCTAAGTATACGTTTTCCGCAAAGCCTTTATTCTTTGCAATCTCATGGGAATGAAGACTCATTGCATAGTTTAGGCCTGCCTTAATTGCCCCTGTCCCATGTGGCGCTGCACGGTCAAAGTCGGAAACCATCAGTGCTATCGGTGTAGCCCCTCCTTTAAAATAGGGACCAACCGGAGTTGTAAAAATTCGGAACTGGTACTCCTCCGCAGGCTGTACTCCGATTACGATTCCCGATGCAAAAAGGTAGGGTCGAATATAAAGGCTTCCCCCTGTACCGTAGGGAGGAACGGAATCGGCATTTGCCTTTACCACCTCATCCAAGGCAGAGAGAAAGCGCTCTACCGGAAAACTCGGCATCTCCAAGAAAGCAGCTGACCGAAACATTCTCTCCGCATTTAAGTCCGGACGGAAGCAGACTATAGAGCCGTCCTTCCAACGGTAGGCCTTCAGTCCCTCAAAAACCTGCTGGCAGTATTGTAAAACTCCGGCAGACTCATTCAGCACGACGTTGCTGTCACCGCTTAGTCCTCCCTCATCCCATGCGCCGTTCTTAAAGTTTGCAACATAGCGTTTTTCCGGTGTATGGTAAGCAAAGCCCAGATTGCTGTAGTCTAATTTCTCTGCCATTTGATTTTCCTCCCGCTTCTATCCTCTTCTATACAAAAATCAAAACCCTTTTCCCTTTGAATGTTATTCATATCATGAACAAGATTTTTATGCATTCAGATGAATCCCATCCGCACACTCTACACAAAAATTCATAGACCGGTTAGAGCAAAACATAGATGAATTAATGCCGGAATCTATAAACCATGTACGTGTTTTCAACAGTATACCTGTCTTCCGAAGAGAATTCCATACTTCCAATCAAAGTGATTAACGATGCCGAATCTATTCAGGCCTCTTCTTAACAAATAGTATCTCAAAATATATTATATTGTGCAAAATTTATTTTGCTTGTTTTCTTTTCAAAAAAGAGTATACTGAATATAACGATAATAATTATCGTTTTTAAGGTATAAATGGTATTTATATCTGCTAGATAAAATTAGAATTAAAGAAACAAGAATTTTATTGCCGAAAGAAAAGGAGAAAGTAATGGAATTTAAAAATGTAACGGTAGCCGGTGGCGGCGTTTTGGGAAGTCAGATTGCTTTTCAGACAGCATACTGCGGTTTTAATGTAAAAATTTGGTTAAGAAGCGAGGAATCCATTGCCCGTTGTCAGCCGAAGCTTGACCGTTTAAAGGCGATTTATCTCGGAATTTTAGAAGCCATGAAGACGGACCCTTCCGCCTATGCAAAGGGGCTTTCCAAGAAATATCCGCTTTCCGCCGAGGAAATCGAGGAATGCAAGAACAAGGTAGAGGAAGCTTACAAAAATATTGTTCTGACTTCCTCCTATGAGGAAGCCGCTAAGGATGCGGATCTTGTGATTGAGGCTATTGCCGAAAGCATTGAAGAAAAGAAGGAATTTTATACGGAGCTAGCAAAATATTTGCCGGAGAAGACGGTTCTGGTGACGAATTCTTCCACGCTGCTTCCCAGTACTTTCGCAAGCTTCACGGGACGCCCGGAGAAATTCCTGCACTGCATTTTGCAAACAATATCTATAAGAGTAATACTGCGGAGGTCATGGGGCACGCCGGTACGGAGCAGAAATATTATGATGAGGTCGTTTCTTTTGCAGAAGAAATCAACATGGTTCCGCTCAAGGTTTTAAAAGAACAGCCCGGCTATATCTTAAATTCCATGCTGGTTCCCTTCTTAACCGCTGCGGAATCTTTACTGGCACTCGGCGTTGCGGACTTTGAGACCATCGATAAAACCTGGAAGCTTGGAACAGGCTCTCCCTACGGTCCCTTCCAGATTCTGGATATCGTAGGCTTAACGACCGCTTACAACATCGTTATCTTAAACCCTGCCGCAAAAGATCCGAACAGCGTACAGGGAAAGATTGCGGCAACTTTAAAGGAGAAGATTGACCAAGGAAAAACCGGAGTGAACGCCGGTGAAGGCTTCTACAAGTACAAGTAGAATAAAAAAAGAGGATAGAAAAAGAGATTGTAGATAAAAAGAAATAAACAAGTTGTAACATTTTTACGAGCATTGGGATTCGGGGGAATCTGAGCCCGCCAGCACTTGCTAAGAGCTAGTGATAACGCCGCTCGAAGCTTAGTGCTGCTGCTGGGCGAGGTTAGCGGGAGCGTCCCCCGAATCCAATGTCCGTAAAATGGGAACTTAGTTCTATCTTTATTCTACAATCTCTTTTTTAGTCTTCATCCAGTTTCAACACAGACATGAAGGCACTCTGCGGAATCTCTACGTTTCCGAACTGACGCATTCGTTTCTTTCCTTCTTTCTGTTTTTCAAGAAGCTTCTTTTTACGGGATACGTCTCCGCCATAGCACTTCGCAAGCACATCCTTCCGAAGCGCTTTAATCGTTTCTCTTGCCACAATATGACCGCCGATAGCTGCCTGAATCGGAATCTCAAAGAGCTGCCTCGGAATCTCATTTTTCAGCTTTTCGCACATCTTCTTTCCGCGCTCATACGCGGAATCCGCATGAACGATAAAGGACAGTGCATCAATCTGCTGCTTGTTCACCAGAATATCGAGCTTTACCATTTTTCCTTCCTGATAGCCTTTCAGCGTATAGTCAAAGCTTGCGTAACCTTTACTCCTGGACTTTAAGGCGTCAAAGAAGTCATAGATGATTTCATTTAAGGGTAAATCATATTTCAGAAGTGCCCTTGTCTTATCAATATACTCCGTGCTCTTATACACACCGCGCCTTTCCTGACAAAGGGTCATAATCGCCCCCACAAACTCGGAGGTTACCATTACTTCCGCTTCTACAATCGGCTCTTCCATGCGAAGAATCTCCGCCGGATCCGGAAGATTGGACGGATTTGTAAGTTCAATCATCGAGCCGTCCGTCTTATACACATGGTAAATAACGGAGGGCGCAGTCGTTACGAGGTCAAGGTCGTATTCTCTCTCCAGTCTTTCCTGCACCACATCGAGATGGAGCAGTCCAAGGAAACCGCAACGGAAGCCGAAGCCGAGCGCCGCGGAAGTTTCCGGCTCATACTGGAGAGCCGCATCATTTAACTGCAACTTTTCCAAGGCGTCCCGTAAATCCGGGTACTTCTGGCTGTCTGACGGGTAAATCCCGCAGTACACCATGGAAAGCACCTTTTTATAGCCGGGAAGCGCTTCCTTTGCGGGGTTCTCCACCGTAGTCACCGTATCCCCCACTCGAGCGTCACGGATATTTTTAATGGAGGCGGTAAGATAACCTACCATGCCGGCAGAAAGCTCCTCTCCCGGAATAAACTGTCCGGGAGCAAAGGTTCCGACCTCGGTTACGGTAAATTCCGCGCCTGTTGCCATAAAGCGAATCGATGTTCCCTTCTTGATTCTTCCCTCTTTAACCCTCATAAAAATGATAACACCGCGGTAGCTGTCGTAGAGTGAATCGAAAACCAGCGCCTGCAGGGGATTCTCAGGATTACCTTTAGGCGCGGGAAGACGATGCACCACCGCTTCCAGCACTTCTTCCACATTTGAGCCCCGGTTTTTGCGGAAATCTGCGGTGCATCCATTGCCTCAAGACCGATCACATCCTCAATTTCATGCGCAACCAGTTCCGGATCGGCCGAAGGCAGATCCACCTTATTGATAACGGGAATGATTTCGAGGTCATGGTCCAGTGCAAGATAAGTATTGGCCAGAGTCTGTGCCTGAATTCCCCTGTGTCGCATCCACGACAAGAATAGCTCCCGTCACAGGCTGCGAGGGCTCGGCTAACCTCATAGTTAAAGTCCACATGGCCCGGCGTATCAATCAGGTTGAAAATATACTCCTCTCCGTCCTCCGCCTTATAGACGATTCGTACGGTTTGGGACTTAATCGTAATTCCCCTTTCCCGCTCGATATCCATGTTATCGAGAACCTGAGACTGCATTTCCCTCTCCGTCAAGGTTCCCGTCTTCTCGATGATGCGATCCGCGAGAGTGGACTTTCCGTGATCAATATGCGCAATAATACAAAAATTTCGAATTCTGTCCTGCTGTATCTTCTCCATCATAGCTCCTATATTCTACTCCTTAAAATGGAACAAACTGTATTCAGGAGTAGTCCTGCTTACAGGTATTTCCAAGCAAACAATCTTTCGGAACTATACCATAAGAAGAGAAACTTTTCTATATTTTCTGCCAAGCACCATCTGTGCCAAGAATATAGCCGTCCACCTTGGTGTTGAAAAGCATCTTTCCGTTCTCCGCGCCGGACTCTGGATTCAGATAGTACCACTTGCCCTTCACTTCCTGCCAGCCGGTACGCATCTTTCCATTTTCCGCTCCCACTTCTTCGCTAAAGTAATACCAGAAGCCGAGAATCTCTTTCCAGCCGACGCTCATCTTTCCCTGTTCTCCGCCTTCCTTTTCTTCAAAATAATACCAGGCATTGTTATAGAAAAGCCAGCCTGTGAGCATATAGCCTTCCTGATTAAAATAGTACCAGCGATTGTTCAAAAGAAGCCACTGTGCCTTGGGATACGTTCCATCCGGATTCAAAATCCACCATCCCTTTGCATCTTTTTGCCAGTTTACATTGGACAGCAGATTTCGGTCTGCCCCTAAAACCATCGGTGTCCCGCCGGAGCCTCCACTTCCGCCTGAAGCGCTTCCACCGCCTGAGCCTCCACTGCCGTAACTGCCGCCACTTGATCCGCCTCTGCCGCCATTGCTACTTCCGGAAAAAGACGGAATCGGTGCTTCTCCTGAATCATCCGGCGTGTAATCCGTAAAAAGCGGGTTGACATACCGTGAACCGAGTTTCACGGAAGAGTGATTTTCTATGCTATTCTTTCCCTTAAAACTCATTCTGTCTTTATAGAAAGCGCCTGTCCCGATTGCTGTAACGGAGGCAGGAATCGTAATAGCATTCGTTTCTTTCAAGTCACGGAAAGCACTTTCCCCGATGCTTTTAAGTCCTTCCGGTAAGGATAAATCTCCCTTGTAAGAAAGATTACGAAAAGCGGAATTTCCTATTTTCTTTAAATGCGCTGGGAAAACAAGATTACCCTGTATCGATTTCTCATAAAAAACCGAATCCCCTATTTCTTCGATTGATTCCGGTAAAGTCAAGCCTTTCTCGATGAAGGTAATGCCTTCCAAAGCATGGGAATCCAGTGCTGTAATATTCCCCTTTAATTCCAGATGCGCTTTCCTTCCGAGAGCATGCAAGAGCCTATTCCATGAGCGAAGTTCCCCGTTTGCAGTAAGTCCCTGCATCCGTCCGCTACCTTCTATGGTAAGCGTATAGGGTTTCTTTTCTCCTGTTAATTGCCAGCTAAAATTCCCGTCGCTGCGAGGTAAGCGTGCTTCATCCGACACCGTAATCACTTTTTGCAACAATTGCGTCTCGCTATATGGTTTGGTGCTGCCTCCCGGATTCATTAAAAATGTACAATAGTAGGTGTGCCCCGGTAAAAAAGAAAATAGTCCTGTATCCTTAAGATCAAATAGATAAGAAGTGAATGTCTTATTTGTTCCGGGAAGCCGCCATCCGTTTCCGCTTGAAAAAAAGATCAGTCTCAGGTCTCTCTTGAAACTTCCGCTGTTATCTGTAAAGTTCTTTACCGTAACCGCTTCGCTCGGATCTTCTGTCGTATACAGATAAAAGTTTGCATATTCATTCCCTTCCGTCTCCAGCTCAAAGAAACACTTATTGATTTCCGGAAGCGTATAAAACTGCACATTTTTCATGGAAATATTCCACTTTTTTACTTCCTCTTCTTCCCCGGCAGTTTGCTGCACTGAAGTAAACGCGGGATTATACTGCATGCTTCCTTTTTCACTCATAAATACCGGAGAATGATTGATAATCGTATTTTTCTTTCCATTTCCTTCAGACTTGTAAAATGCCTTCTCCCCAATCCTCCGTACGGAAGCAGGAATGGTGACATCTCCTAAGTTTTCTGAATGATAAAAGGCATGATCCGGTATTTCCGTAAGGGTAGAAGGAAGACTCACCGTCTCCAGATGTTCCATGCTGCCAAAGGCTTCCATCTCTACATTTAGCTTTTCTATCCCTTCTCCTATAATAACTCTCCGAATCTTATCTCTATAAGGTTCCCATGGAGCCAGTTCAAATGCATCCGTTTCTCCTCTTCCACGAAGTGTCAGAGTCATCTCATTTCCGGAGCCTGTTAAACTATATTCAATCTCCTTCCCTGCTCTTCCGCTAAGAGAGGCTTTCTGTACGATAATCCGGTATTCTTTTTTTTCCTCCCCCAGGTCATCTTTTATGGTTATAAGCAATCTGGCTGTTCCTTCGTGCAAGGCCTCAATGGCGACCTGCCCATCCCCGTCATGCTTTAGACGAACAACAGCGGGATCTGTCTCTTTCATCGCTTCACAGCGCAAAACATCCTGCCTAAGCAGTTTATAAAGACTGATTGTTTCTCCTAACTCCACCGCTACCGTATCCGAAAAAGAATTTTCTTTTTTAACCAAAGAAACAGCAAATAAAGAGAAATGCTCTGCCGATACCTCTACTGCATTTTCCTTCTCCTCTATCTTTTCTGTCGCAAGCTTCTCTGCTGTTGCATCCACGCTGTCCAGGTGAAACACGGAAATCTGCTTTTCCGCATTTTCCTCTAAAAAAGGAATATGGGAAAATTGAACCTTCACTTCCCCTTTCGTAGTATCCGGCTGCACTTCTTCTCCGTCTTTGTTGAGCACTGAGATATCAAAAATCATGCTCTGAAGAAGATTTTCCTGATTCTCCAGAAGCTTCTCTTTTAAAGCGTTGTCCACTTTTCGCTCTGTCCCTTTACCGACTTTCTTTACTTGTAATTTTGCCCCCGTCGGAAAGACTCCGGGGTCTGCTTTCACCGTGACAAGAACACCGGAGATTTCCTGTTCCTGCAGAAAGGCTTCCTCCGATTCTTCTACAGCAGACTTCCCTATAAGAGTGGGCTTTCCCATTTCCGATTCTTCCGATATAGCCTTTTCTGTCTCCGCGTCTTCGGATGCAATCTTTTCTGCTTCTACTTCTTCGACAGTTTCTCCTGATTGAGCCTCTACAGATTCCGCCTTTGCCGCTTCAGGCTGAACGGTTTCCCTCTTCAGGCTTTCTGCAGAAACCGCGGTGGAACAGACGAAGGATAAAGCCAAAAGGAATGCCAATGCTGTTTTTGCTCGTTTTCTCATCTCTCTCCTCACATATAATGCATAATATTTTTTTACATTTTTTCTTGGATTAGAATAACATAGACATTAATTTGAAACAAGTTTTTTTGCTTAATTTAATCATTTTCTCTTTTTTTATAATTTTAGCCCTTCCGCTTTTTATCCTTATATTTCTGCAATTTCCGTTCCATCATCAAATAACTCGACGATTTTTTTATCAACAAAAAGATTTAGTTAAAAAAAGATTTTTTACCAACAAAAAGACTTAGTGTAGGTTTGTCAAACATTTGTTACACCCCATCTAATAAATTCCTTTAGGATGGTACTTGGAGATTTCCATCCTAAAGGTCTCATGGGAAACTGGTTATAGTCCCTTCTGTTGTATACCTGTAATTGCTTTGAAAAATCATCAAAGGAATAGAAACTATGCGTGGCATAGAATCTTTCGTTGTCTTTTCGATGACTACGCTCAACTTTACCATTATGTCGTGGAGTAAACGGTCGAATCAGCTTGTGGTGAATGCCATATTGCATTAGCCGTGCTTCAAACAAAGTAGGTTTATTTCTGTGAGAAGTGAAGCGATTGGTAAACTCTGTCCCGTTATCCGTTTGTACACATTCAATGGTCATTGGAAATGCATTTAAAAGATGATCTAGAAATACAGCAGAGGAATAGGTGTTATGTTCTTCAAAGGCTTCTACATAGCGCCAGCGAGAATATTCATCAATGGCGGTATACTGGAAAAATTGTTTGCCAATGACCTTGCTGTTTTTTAAGCAGGCAGAAGGGACATATTTTACATCAATCTGAACTCGCTGCCCTGGGTAATGCATTTGTTCATAGGGCTTTGGGATATACTTGGGATTGGGAGGTTTTACAGCCATAATGCCCTGTTTTTTAAGAACACGGTAGAGCCCTGAAATAGAACGCTTGTAACCCCTTTGCATAAGTTTCACCCAAAAAATAACAAGACCTGCGTGAGGGTTTCTGCGCCGCATATCAGAGATAAGTTTAAGTTCATCAGAGTTATGCTGATTAGGGTGTCTGTGTGGTCTTCTAGAGAGATAGCGCAAAAGAATCCGGTGAGCCATCAAAAACGTTTTTTTCCATCGATAAATATACTGTCGATTGACATGATACTTAACGGCAGCCTTAGTTATGCCATACTTTTCAGCGTAGCGAATAAGAGATAGCCTGAAGAGTAAATCTTGTGTTATAGTAGCCATAGCGGAAGACCTCCTTGAGTTGGGTGTTGTTTGTGGTGAACTAACTTTAACACAAGGCTGGCTCTTCCGCTTTCTTTATTTAGTTGTGATGTAACATATGTATTGTAATCCTACAATTTTTTACCAACAAAAAGACTTAGCTTCTTGACAGAAACAGGCATTTCCGTTATCATCTCCGTGTATGTTTTCAAACTGTCCGTGTCCAGATATTTGAAAGCAAGCTTTTGAAAATGACTAAACGCATATAAATAAGGGTTTCATAAAGTCGAAATTCCGCGGCTGGAAGATTTTATGAGAAGAAAGGTGTAAAAATGGCAAATATCAAATCTGCAAAGAAGAGAATCCAGGTTGCAGCACAGAGAAACGAGAGAAACAAGGCTATCCGTTCCGAGGTTAAGACCTATATGAAGAAGGTTTTCGTAGCTTGTGAAGCAGGAGACAAGGAAACTGCTAACACTATGCTTGTAAAGGCTCAGAAGAAGATTGCTATGGCTCGCAGCAAGGGTGTTTACAAGGCAAACAACGCTTCTCGTAAGACTGCTCAGCTTTACAACGCTGTAAATAAGATGGCGTAAGACTTTTTAAAAAAATCAACATGAGTGCTGTAGATTTTCTATGGCACTCTTTTTTTGCCATAAAATTTTTCTTATGAAATTTATCTGTATCGATTTCAATTCATTTTCACTTGTGCTAGACTTAGAAAGTAACGATAGGAATGTTATATCAAAAAACACTTTTCAACATATTCATTTTTACGCCTATGGACATTTTTTATATCTGCTTATCTTATGCACTGTTTGTTTTTATGATATTCTTTAAAATCTTCACAAAGACAAGCTTGTCCGCCCCTATGGAGTATGATTTTGTGACAAAAGCACAAGCTTCTTACCATAGGATTAGTCATTCTGGGTCTATTCCTTGTACTTTTCCTGTACGGAATTCTTTCCTACTTTCATATCCCCATTATTAGTGCTAATTGTTTCATTTTTACTTGATCTAATCTAATTGCTTGATATGAACTAAGTTCTACAGGATTCTGCTTTTCTATGTTTCTATTTTTTTATTTCTGTTTTTTTTCTATTTCTGTTTTTCTATTTCTGTTTTTCTATTTCTGTTTTCTATTTCTGTTTTTTTCATTTTTGTCTATTTCTGTTTTTTCTATTTCTATCTTTCTATTTCCATTTCAAGGAGTCTTTCCATGTTTATTTCTCGTCCCCTTGTTTTTCTTTGGCACTCTCCGTGCTTTTCGGGGAAATGCTCTTCTGTCCCGAGCTTCCTCTCTCCCTCCGCTTCATCCTTCTTCTATTTTTATCTTTTTCTACTTTAAGCCTTCTTTTTCGAAAAGGAACAAGCAAAAAAATTACTGCTTCTCTCCCTCGTCCTCTTTTTTTCTTTCTTCTCTTCATTTTCAAAATGCGCTTGGCCATTTTGAAAAGCAGCAGGAATGTGTAGAAAGAGTCCTGCCCTTAAACTGTACTGTGGAGGGCACGATTTCCTACATTTCGGAAAATGAAACAGCCTATAGAATCGTTTCTGAAAAATTGTATAGTCAATAGTTCCTTAGGGAAAAAGCCGAAGGATCTCAGTAAAGAGGAGGAAGAGAAGTGGGAGGCGCGAAACAATTTAGCCTTTCAAAAAATACAGGTTCTTTTTAAAAAAACTGCACAGGAAGACTCCGAACTCTTTATTATCCCGGGGATAGGATAGTTTTTCATGGAAAATTCATGGAGCTTAGTCCTGCAATGAATGAAGGAGAATTCTCCTTTTTACAATATTGTAAGGGTGAAGGGTATAGAAGCTTTTTTTCTGGCAAACAAGATGTCTCCAGCTTCGCCTTTCGCCACTTGTTCAGAACGAGATATTGCACGCTATGCGAGCGATATTCGTTAAGAATAAAGGAGAAGTCCGAGAGAACAACTCCTCCCCCTTCTTAAAGCTTCTCTACAAATTAAAAAGACAAGCCTCCCGTGACTTAGAGAAACTGTATCCCGAAGAGCAAAGTGCTTTTCTAAAAAGCCTTTTCCTCGGAGAAAAATCAGCCCTTTCCAAAGAAGAGAAAGGGTCTTTATCAGGAAGCGGGAATCGCTCATATCCTTGCAGTTTCCGGCTTACATCTATCTCTCGTCGGAGGGACTTGTTTTGTACTCCTCCGCCTTCTTGGAATGGAACTTAGTTATGCCTCCATCCTTTCCTCCTTCTTCGTTCTTTCCTTTGCTCTTTTTACCGGTTCTTCCGGCTCCACCCTCCGTGCTATGCTTATGTTTTTTGTCTACTTCTTCGGGAAATATCTGGGAAGAGGGCAAGACAGGATTTCTTCTCTTTCACTTTCTTTGCTCCTTCTGCTTTTCCTGCAACCTCTCTTTCTTTACTCTGTCGGCTTTCAATGCTCCTTTTACAGTCTTTTTCTCCTCCTACTCTTATCTTTACGAGACGGTAAGGAGAGACGGAAAGCCCTCTCTAAAAAATGGGAAAGAGCTAAGAGAAAGAAAAGATTCACAGAACTTTTAAGGCTTCTACCAAAAAAAATAAAGGGAAGGGGGAAAAGAGCTCTTTCTATTTTATCTCGGCTTATTTCCGCTTTTTTCCTTTTTACAGTCCTCTCTTCCTCTTTATGCACCTCTTTTAAATCTGCTCCTCCTTCCCTTGCTTCCTTTTATCTTTTTTCTCGGGATTCTTTCTATTCTTTTCTCTCATCTTCCCCCTCTTTTCTTCCCTCTTGTAAAGCTACTTTCTCAAAGCCTGTCTTTCCTTTTAAGCCTTTTCCATAGCCTCATTTACTTTAGTCTGCAGCTCCCCTATTCTTCCCTTCTTTTAGGAAAACTTTCCCTACCCGCTCTCTTTCTCTATCTTTTTCTTTTTTACATACTCTTCCTCTTCCCTCTGCAATCTGTAATAAAAAAAAGAAGGCAAATGCAAAAGAAAGAGAAGGAAAAGCAAATCAACTCATCCTCCCCATTTATTTCTCTCTTTGCGATAAAAAATATATGCTATCTCAAAAATATTCTTTCTCTTCTATTTCTCTGTACTATACCGCTCTTTCTTCCCTCTCCACCTAAAGACTTGGAAATCACCGCCCTCTACGTGGGACAAGGCGACGGCTTCCTTATTCGAAAAGGAAATTTTGTCATGACCATTGATAACGGCTCTTCCTCCGACAAACATTTTCCGGAAAATACCCTGCTTCCCTACTGCAAAGCGAAGCGTATTCAGAAAATCCAATATGCCTTAATTACCCATTCCGATATCGATCACACGAGTGGAATCCAAGCCATTTTGGAAGAGGGAAGTACGGAAAGCACACGCTCAGACATACGTAAACTGCAGATTGAAAATCTGATTCTTCCGGTACAAGCCAAAGACGATTATCGCTATGATCTCTTAAAGCGCCTTGCCGGAAGGCATGGAGCAAGGCTTCTGTACTGGAAAAACGGAAACAGTATAGAATATGATAATAAAACTCACTCTTTCTCTGACTTACTTCCTCCCTCCGGCACAGCTCCTTCCACTGACATAGTTCCTCCCTCCGGCACACCTCCTCCCTCTGACACACTTCCTTCCTCCGGCACAACTCCTTCCTCTGACTTATTTCCTCCCTCCGATACGGCGCCTTCCGAAAAATCGGCTTTTCTATCCCTGCGCTGTTACTACCCGCTCACAAATGCCCCCATGGAAGAAGCAAATGCACATTCCCTAGGCTGTATCCTTCGATACGGAGATTTTTCCATGGTTTTTACCGGTGATATGCCGAAAGAAGCCGAGGAGGCAATGCTTTCCGCTATAAAAAAAGAGGGGCAAAGCCCCTCTGTGGATATCGTAAAACTCGCGCACCACGGATCGAAAACTTCCTCTTCTCCCATTTTTCTTTCCGAAACAAAAGGAAAGTTCGCACTCTTTTCCTATGGAAAGAACAATCGTTACGGACATCCGCATAAAATCACCTTAGAAAAATGTTCCTACTTCCGCCTCATTCCCTTGGAAACGGCGAAAGTCGGAGAAATTCAAATAAAAACGGACGGAAAAAAATATGAAATCGTAGCCCCCTGCCGGGTAACTTCATCGCTCCCTGCAGAAATGCCTGACAGCTAATACGCAAAGGAAGCTATCAAACGAGATACCTCCTGCTTTATCCGTAAGTAAAAGAAAAGGTGCTGTAAAAAAATCAAAAATAAAGTGATTTTTGCAATATAGGTCTGAATGCGGGGTAGTCTGAGCCCGTCGGTACTTGCGAAAAACAAGAGAAACGCAGTTTTTCGCTTAGTATCCGTTACGTAAGGACAAACTTTTCATCAGAAAAGTTGTTCTGTATGAGACCAACTTCCGAAGGAAGTTGCTTTGCGATGCAAAGTGAGCAGTGGTTAACAAAACCACTGCTCAGTCAGGCGAAGCTAGCGAGAGCGTGCCCAAGTTCAGACCTATATTGCTTAGAAAATTATTTTGATTTTTTTACAGCCCCTGGTAGACTAGTTCAGCTCTTTAGGCCTTTTAATAACTGCTGCTCCGAGACCATTTTCCCCGATATGGCAGGAGATAAGAAGAGATAGCGGGCGAACCACAATTTCCTCTTCAAAACGATTCGGAAACTCCGCCTTAAGCTGCTCTCTAAAGTTTTCTGCCTGCTCTTTGTTATCCGTATAAGCAATCGCAATATGGCAATCCTTCGCCTCCGGATCTCCCAAGCGCTCAAGGGTCTGGTGTAAGCCCTCTATAATCGCTTCCTTAACCTGCTTTTCCGTTCTCACCTTCTTGTAGGAATCCAGCTTTCCTCCCTCATTGATGGCAAGAACCGGCTTGATTTGTAACAAGGTACCGATTGCAGCCGCCATAGGAGTAATCCTTCCCCCTCTTTTCAAGTAGCTTAAGTTTTGTACCCCGATATAGATCCCGTTTTCTCCGGTAGAATGATTTAAAAGGTCCTGAATCACTTTTCCATTATAGCCCTTTTCTCCAAGCAGCTTCGCAAAAATACAGTGCATGCGCTGTGTCACGGAAACTCCACGGCTGTCCGGCACAAAAACTCTTCCAAGATATGGCTCATCCTGCGAGAGCATGATGGCGGTTTGCGTAGATCCGGAAAGTCCGGAGCTTAGAGGAATATGCACAACTTCATCGTATTCCGTAAGCAACTCATCCCAAGCCTCCATAACACTTTCCATGGAGGGCTGAGAGGTAGAAACCAGTTCTCCCGAAAGAAGCCTTTGAAAGAACTCTTCCCGGCTCATGTTGATATCTTCAAAATATTCCTCTTCCCCCATTCTGAAGGGCATAGGAACCACTTTGATTCCCAGCTCTCTTCCCTCCTCCGGGGTGATTCCCGAACCCGAGTCGGTGCAGATTCCGATTTTCATGCCTACTCCTCTCTACTGCCAAAGGGAGAAGACTCCTCCCCTCCTTGGTTTTTTCCTCTATTGTAAAAATCCGACTTTATTTTTCCAAAAGACTCTTTCCTGTCATTTCCTTTGGCTGCGGGATACCCATCAGCTCCAAAAGAGTCGGTGCAACATCTGCAAGACATCCGCCTTCTCTTAACTTATGTTTCTCTTCACTTACCAGAATAAAAGGCACGGGATTTGTCGTATGTGCCGTATAAGGTTCTCCCGTCTTTTCATCAATCATAATGTCCGCATTGCCATGATCCGCTAAAATGAAGAGATTCCCATGCATGGACTCTACCGCATCAACAACCTTTCCCATGCACTCATCCACTACCTCAATCGCCTTGATTGCTGCGGGGAGAACACCGGTGTGTCCCACCATGTCGGGATTTGCAAAGTTAGCTACCACCAAATCATACTTTCCGGACCGAATTGCCTCAGTCAGCTTCTCCGTAACCGTGTAACAGCTCATCTCAGGCTTTAAATCATAGGTTGGAACCTCCTTCGGAGAAGGAACAAGGATTCTATCCTCATTTTCATAAGGTTCCTCTTTCCCTCCGTTAAAGAAGAAAGGTAACATGGGCATACTTCTCGGTCTCCGCAATACGAAGCTGATTCTTTCCCAGGTTGGAAACCACTTCTCCCAAAGTATTATGAATTTCTTCCTTTTCGAAAGCCACATGCTTATTCGGAATCGTAGGATCATAGTCCGTAAAGCAGACAAAGAAGATATTCTTCCTTGCCCCTCTCTCAAAGAAACTGAAATCATCATCACAGAAAGCATGGCAGATTTCTCTTGCTCTATCCGGGCGGAAGTTAAAGAAAATCATTGCATCACCGTCAGAAACAGTATGCACTGCTCCATCTTTTTCAATCACCGTCGGAAGTACAAATTCATCATATACCTTCTTCGCATAAGAAGCGTCAATCGCCTCTTCTACGGAAGAAGCCTTTTCTCCCGTGCCGTCCACCATAGCGCGATACGCCTTTTCCACTCTGTCATAATTCTTGTCTCTATCCATGGCATAATATCTTCCGGAAATCGTCGCAATCTCTCCTACACCAAGCTCCTGCATCTTCTTTTCTACAGCGAGAAGGAAAGATTTTCCTGAATCGGGAGGCGTATCCCTACCGTCTAAAAAGGCATGAAGATAAACCTTCTTTAAGCCTGCTCTCTTGGCAAGCTCCAAAAGTCCGTAGATGTGTTCAATATGAGAGTGTACTCCGCCGCTGGAAACCAAGCCCATAAAGTGCAGGGCGGAATCCTCTTTTCTTACAATGCTCTACCGCAGCCTTTAAAGCTTTATTTTCAAAAAAATCACCATCCTGAATAGACTTTGTGATTCGGGTTAATTCCTGATAAACGATTCTTCCGGCACCCATATTCATGTGCCCTACTTCAGAGTTCCCCATTTGTCCGTCAGGGAGCCCTACGAATAGACCGGAGGCCTGTCCCTCCACATAGGGGAATTCCTTCTTCAGTCTGTCCATGACGGGCGTCTTGGCAAGGGCAATCGCATTGCCCTCTTTCTCTTTTCTCTCTCCATAGCCGTCAAGAATCAATAAAACTGTCGGTTTCTTCATCTATATCCTCTCTTTCCATTCCGAGAAATAAAAGCAACTAAAGCATTCCTTTAAAACACTTAAAAAGTCTATCCCAAACTGTGCTTTCCGTCAATTCTTAGAAGTATAAAAGCTTTCTTATTTTTCCGAAGGAAGTCGTATTATGGAAATAAAACAAATTCTATAAACACAGTCTTTCTTTGAAAAATAGAAAAAAGTAAAAGACTACATTGCGATACTCTCGCAATGCAGTCCTTCTTTTCAATACTGCAATCCTGCACGCTTTGTGCATCCTGATCGTTATGAAACTCCACGCAGTTCCAAAAGTGGAAGGCCCGTGCTCTTTAGTAGTTGTCAGCCTTTCTCTCGAAATAAGCTTTCGGGTGATTACAGCAGGGCAAAGCTCCGGTGCTTCCTCTCCCTCATAGATAAAGCCGCAGTTTCTACAGTGCCAAAGTGTCGGCTTATCCTCTTTGAAGGTGGTATTATCTAAAATTCCCTGTAAGAGTTCCTGGAAACGAGCATCATGCTCCTTTCTCCACCGCTCCTACCAGACGGAACTTTGCAGCAAGCTCCTGAAAGCCCTCTTTCTCCGCAACTTCTGCAAAGTTCTTATACATCTCGGTCCATTCATAGTGCTCTCCGGCAGATGCAGCCTTTAAGTTTGCTGCTGTATCTCCGATTCCGCCGCCAAGACCTGCAAGTTCCTTAAACCACATCTTTCCATGATACTCTTCGTTTGCCGCTGTCTCTTCCAAGATAGCCGCAATCTGCTGATATCCGTCCTTTTTTGCCTGAGAAGCATAATAAGTATACTTATTTCTTGCCTGAGACTCTCCGGCAAATGCCGCCCATAAATTCTTCTCTGTTTCCGTACCCTTGTAGTTTGCCATAAAACAATCCTCCTCTACAAACTGTGCTGCCATGTTTTTTCATAGCAGAAGTGAAAATGAAATGTTGCAAAAAGCAAACAACACTCATCGAGAAACAGAAATAGAGGAAGCCTTCTTCCTCTATTTCTTTCAGCTCAACCACGATGTTGACTGTATTATTCTAATTGACAGTAAATATAAAATCAATCTATAGATTGATTTTTATATTAGTTGAAGTATCTCTTTAAAAGACCGTAGAAAGCCTTACCGTGTCTAGCCTCATCTCTGGCCATCTCGTGCACAGTGTCATGGATAGCGTCTAAGTCAAGTGCCTTCGCTCTCTTAGCAAGGTCAACCTTACCTGCAGTTGCACCGTTCTCAGCCTTAACACGAGCCTCTAAGTTCTCCTTGGTGGATGCGGAAACAACCTCTCCTAAAAGCTCTGCGAAACGAGATGCATGATCCGCCTCTTCAAATGCAGCCTGTCTGTAATAGTCACCAACCTCAGGATATCCCTCTCTGTAAGCTGCTCTACTCATTGCAAGGTACATACCAACCTCACAGCACTCTCCTTCGAAAGTTCGCTCTTAAGTCCTTCTTGATATCTTCCGGAACGTCCTTAGCTACACCGATTACGTGCTCAGCAGCCCATGTAAGCTCCCCGCTCTGCTCAACGAACTTGTCGGAGCTTGCCTTACATACCGGACACTGCTCGGGAGCCTGTGCGCCCTCATAAACATAACCACAAACTGAACAAACCCATGTCTTCATAACCTTTTCTCCTTTTCCGCCTTACCGGCTCACTCAACTTAACATCACTGCCCTGTGCAGTAATATTTGCTCAACTCGAAGCGTGCATTCCTGACAATGACACTTCTTTACACTTCTGCTCCGAGCGCCGAACCCTCCACAGCTCCACACTCATCACATATTCCATGGAAAACCAAGTCATGACTTGTAATTACTCCCGGAATGTACATCTCCACTTCGGAGTCCAGAACATCCGTATCCAAGACTTCCGCAGCCTTCATCGGTACATCGTAAACTCGTCCGCACTTCTCACATATAAAATGATAATGCGCTTTTACCGTAGGGTCAAAACGATCCGCTCCGGAAACAAAACTCAGTTTTCGAATTTCTCCTAAATCCGAAAGAAGCTTTAAGTTTCGGTATACCGTTGCCAAGCTGATGCTGGGATCCTTCGTTCTTAGTTCTGCAAAAATCGTATCAGCCGTGGGATGATCCTTATGTCCACGAATCTGATCCAAGACTTCTGCTCGTTGTCTGGAATAGTTCATTGGCTTTCCCTTTCTTCTTTCCTTTGCTTTATTCTTAGTTAGTTGAATAAAACAAAATTGATAATCACTATCAACATTGAATAATATAATAAAGACTTTTATTTTTGTCAAGCAATTTTCGAAAAAAAATTCTCATTCTTTTTTCTTTATGGTATGCTATGAGCTGGTTAAAAAAAGAAAGCTTCAGAAAGGGTCAGTTATGGGACAGATTCATGTTGAAAAAACCGATATCGAAGGTTTATGCATCATTACCCCTACAGTGCATAAGGATAGTCGGGGCTATTTTATGGAAAGCTATAACGAAAGAGATTTCAAGGAGGCAGGGCTTGATCTCACTTTTGTACAGGACAATCAAAGTATGTCTCAAAAAGGTGTTTTGCGAGGACTGCATTTTCAAAAAGAATTCCCTCAGGGAAAACTGGTTCGTGTGCTGAAAGGACGAGTTTATGATGTTGCAGTAGATTTGCGAAAGTCCAGTCCCCAGCTATGGAAAGCACTTCGGCATCATCCTGACCGAAGAGAATAAAAAAATGTTCTATATTCCGGAGGGCTTTGCACACGGCTTCCTTGTACTTTCCGATTTTGCGGAGTTCGCGTATAAGGTAACGGATTTTTATCATCCCGGTGACGAGGGCGGTCTTGCCTGGAATGACCCTGCTATTGGAATTGAATGGCCCGGAGTTAAAGGGTGAGTATCGGGGAAATGCACATAAAGACGGCTACCACATGGAAGACGGAAGCCCTCTGATTCTTTCCGAGAAGGACGAGCTTTGGCTTCCTTTAAAAGATACCTTCGCATTCTAATGAAGCAGAATATCCGAAAACTAAACTACAAGATTACCAAAGCTTCCATGGCCTAACCATAGAAGCTTTTTTACATAGGAAACGCTATACCCGAGGAATGATTTCCGGCTTAAAAAAAGTGAAGTATGTAGAAAATGGAGTAACGCACTACGGGATAGAGAAAAATGGACAATGGGCTTTTAGCATCGATTCCCTTGCAGAAGGAGATCTTTTAAGTATTTCCTTTTTGGAAATGGAAGCGGAAGACTCCGCTGCACCCTATTCTCTTCCTTTAGATATCGTTTACGAGGATGAAGATATTCTGCTTTTGAACAAGCCTGCAGGAATTCCTTCGCACCCCTCTCCCGGGCACTATGAAGGAACACTGGCAGGAGCCGCTTCCTACTACTATAAAGAAATAAAAGGAATTCAGCCTTTTGTTTGCCGCATGATTCACCGCCTGGATCTGGACACGAGCGGCCTCCTCCTTTTAGGAAAGAATAAATTTTCCGGCTCCCTCCTAAATCAGGATATGCGTGCAGGAAGAATCGAGAGATGCTATACCGCATTTTGTCACGGAAATCCAGCCTTAGCTTTTGAAAACACCACTTCCCCATATTCTGTTTCCAAAGAGAATGAAAAGAATTCCGGGAATCTCGGGATCCCCGACTCTCTCCCCACATCCCTCAAAATACTTCCCGGACTGGAAAAAACAGGGAGTATTCTTCGTATTTCCGCACCAATACAGCGAGTAGAAAACGAATACATGCTTAGGGAGGTACATTTTCCAAACGGACAGGAAGCGGTAACGAATATTTTCTCTGTAGAATATTTTCCCGAAAAGGACTTCTCCCGTATCAAACTTCGCTTAGAGACCGGAAGAACACATCAGATTCGGGTGCACCTATCCTATATCGGTTGCCCTTTACTGGGAGACAGTCTATATGGCGGGAGCGCTTACACACCTTACATGGAAAGACAGGCACTCCACTCGAGCTCTATAGAATTCTTTCATCCGGAAAACGGCGAAAAGATGCAGTTTGAAATTCCTCTTCCAAGAGATATGCAGGAACTTCTTTAAGATTATCTTCTGCAGGGAATCAATTCTTCTTCCGTAAGAACATAATCCATAAATATGTCTTGCTCTCCATCGGAATCTTTTCGGAAAGCAAAGAAGCATAACACAGACAGAGCTTGCTTCCTTCGTTTTTCTCTAAAAAACGATCATAGTAGCCCGCACCGTGTCCCAGCCTCCCTCCTCTTCTATCCGCAGAAACACAAGGGATAATCATTAAGGAAAACACTTGTGCCTTCGCTCCCTCTATCTCTTTTCTCGGTTCCAATATCCCCAAAGTTCCGGGCTGAAGGTCGTCCCAGGAGAAGATTTCCACAGCCTCCATAATCTTCTCTTTTCCGGGTAGGCAGCGCGGTACATATACTCTTTTTCCCATCGTAAAGGCGGTATCTATGATTTCTTTTGTGCAGGGTTCTCTTTCCATACTGACATAAGTGAAAATACTTTCTGCAGAAAGAAAGTACGGTAACTGCAAAAGTCTAAGCTGAATCTCTTCGTCCGACTTGGCAATCGAGTCCCTGCCCAGTTTCCCTCGGAGGCTTTGGACTTTTTCCCGCAATCTTTTCTTTGCCTCTGCTCTATCTTCAAAAAGTGAAACCATCTTAACTCCCTCCTTTTATCATGTACTATAATCATAATTACAGTACTATATTCTTATGTTAAGCTATATTCTTATGATGTACTATATTCTTATGTTATCTATAGTTTTATGATGTCTATCGTATTAGGGATTTTCTTTCGAATAGCTTCATTGTAGCAGATGCCATTTCCCCGGTACAATCTCTTTGGCAGATTTCAAATTCTTTCCACAAGCTTTTATTTCTACATTACACCATAGTTATTCCTTTCCAAATTACCTTATAGAAACCTGCTCGCTTCTTATCTACTATTTCCCTAAATAATTATTATAAATAAAAATAATATTTTTTCTAAAAATCTATTTACAAAAGAAATTTTCTATGTTAGACTTTAGCCAAGAAACAAAAAACAAATGCAAAAAAGCTTTCTCTCTGAAGAGAAAGGGGAGCAGCTTAGCAAAGTGCAAGCAGAAAGAACTTGCGAACTATAATACGAAAGAGAGGTACAGTCCCATGGACCCAGAAATGTGCTTCTTTTTGGAAACAGACCTAAGATAAGAGAAAACGAATATTTGCGTAGCTAAAGGGCTATCGGTTTGTAGAAGACTTTCTTCTTATTTTCAACAGTCGAAGGCGTTCCCAAAAAGAGAATAAGAGATACCCCATCAACCATTTGTATTTTAGAAAATCTATGGTGCGAGTCCATTTTAAAATATAAACAGGCTGAAATAAAAAAGGTGGTATAGACCAATGGCTACTTTATAAAATTGAATATTGAATGAGTATAGATTAAAGAGTTGAACTCATATAGATTAAGATAAAAGCTGTAGCGGGAAAACGCTACAGCTTTTCTTTGTCGTTTCTGGCTTATGGGAGGCTTATAGGACAAAACGTGTTGATGATATTTGTCATATCCTTTCCCCCATTGTTCCTTCTATCTCTTTTTGCCTCTTCCTTATTTCAGGTCCTTTTAGGATTCTCTACGGCTTTTTTCCAATCATCTCCTGCGTAATTCTTATAAGTACGTCAATCATTTTTCTAAAGGAGCTTAGATTCAAATACTCATAAATGCCGTGGAAATTGTCTCCGCCGGTGGAAAGATTCGGGCAGGGAAGTCCCTTGTAGGAAAGACTTGCGCCGTCCGTGCCTCCGCGAATCGGCGTAACAATCGGCTTCACCCCTTCTTTTTCAAAGGCTGTCTTTGCAACCTCGACAATATACATATGATCTTTCAGTTTTTCCTTCATATTGAAATAGCTGTCTTTGATTACCGCCTCAAAGGATGCGCCCTTAGCCCCGTATTTCTGATTCAGCTTTTCAGCGGCATCGGCAAAGATCTTCTTTTTTTCCTCAAACTTCTCCTTATCATGGTCACGGATAATATAATTCATCTCCGCATGGCTTTCCTCTCCGGACATATCACAAAGATGGAAAAAACCTTCATAACCTTCCGTATTTGCAGGAATGCAAGGTGGAAGCAGGCTGTTAAATTCCATAGCAAGAAGTAGGGCATTGAGCATCTTGTCCTTCGCGGAACCGGGGTGCACATTCACACCGTGGATCTTCAGCTTTCCGGAAGCGGCATTGAAGTTTTCATACTCCACTTCACCAAGCATCCCTCCGTCCACAGTATAGGCAATCTCTGCTCCGAAACCCGGAATATCAAAGATATCGGCGCCGCATCCAACTTCTTCATCCGGCGTAAAACCGATACAAATATCGCCGTGCGGAACTTCCTTATGGCTTAAAAGGTATTCCGCCATTGCCATGATTTCTCCGACACCGGCCTTATCATCCGCTCCAAGGAGAGTTGTTCCGTCGGTAACCATCAAATCATCTCCAACAGCATCCAGGAGCCTTGGGAAAATCTTAGGAGAAAGCGTCTCCGTTTCATTTAAGACGATATCTTTTCCATCATAGTTCTCAATAATTCGAGGCTTGACATTCTTTCCTCTTGCAGAAGGTGCGGTATCCATATGGGCAATAAAGCCAAGGGCGGGGGTTTTTGCATTTTCCTCTCTGGAAAGATTGGAAGGAATCTTACCATACACATAGCAATGCTCTGTCAAACGAACATCGGATACTCCAAGCTCCTTTAAGTCCTTTTCCAAAACTCTTGCCAGGTCAAACTGCTTTTCACTGGAAGGAATATGGTCCTGATCCGGTATCGATTCGGTGTCAATCTTCAAATACGAAATTAAGCGTTCTACTGCGTCCATAGTTTTTCCTTTCTTTGCTTATATCATTGTATTGTTTCTATTATATTCCGTTTCCGATTCTTCTACTACTATTTATAGCGCTTACCCAGCTCTTTTGACACCCATTATCGCTCCTTATACTATTCCTTTTGATACTCCTCCTTATCGCTCCTTATACCACTTCTTTTGATGCTTTTATATCCTTATATAATGCCTCATTTTTATACTGTTACTTCGTTTCTCCTGTTACTTAATTTCTCCTGCTGCTGATTGTACTGTCACGCTCGCTGCTGTGATCTTCTCTAAGATAGCTGTCCTCTCCTACCGGACGCATCTCCTCTAAGACGAAAGGCGTCTCTTGGTATACAAAGTTTAGCCAGTTACTGTAAATGCAGTTTGAGCCCGAACGCCAAGAAAGAATCGGCGTCTTCTCCGGATCATTGTCAGGATAGTAATTCACCGGAATATCCGGGTTTAAACCCTTTTCCCAAATCCCTCTTATACTCTTTATCCAGGTCATAGCGGTCATACTCCGAGTGTCCGGTAACAAAAATCTGTCTGGAAGAGCAAGCCAAAATCAGATAGCTTCCGCACTCCTCGCTGTCCGCTACCACATAAAGCTCTTTATTGCTCCTTAAAGCTTCTTCATCCACACCGGTATAGCGGGACTGAGGGACAAAAAACTCGTCATCCATCCCCCTCATCAGCATTTTTTTACGATGCAAAATGCGGTGCTTATATACTCCGCTCAATTTCTTCTCTAAGCGAACCTTCTGTATCCCATAGTGGTGATACAGTCCCGCCTGTGCTCCCCAACAGATATGAAAGGTAGAAAAAACATGGGTTTTAGACCAGTCCATAATTTGACAAAGTTCCTCCCAGTAGTCCACCTCCGAAAACTCCATTTTCTCTACCGGAGCACCGGTAATAATCAAGCCATCAAAGTAGTCTGCCTCAATATCTTTAAATTCCACATAAAATTCATTCAAATGACTCGAACTGGTATGGGTCGATTTATAGGTGGAAACCTTCATAAAACTGATTTCCGTTTGAATCGGGAAGTTCGAGAGTACACGAAGTAAATCCAGCTCTGTATCTTCCTTTAAAGGCATCAGATTCAATATGACAATCTTTAGCGGACGAATATTTTGGGAAATGGCCCTATTTTCGTCCATTACGAAAATATTTTCCGACTCCAGAATGTATTTTGCGGGTAAATTGTTTTGTACCTTAATGGGCATATTACTCTCCTACTTCTCTATTTCGCCGCCTCTACGCCCCAAAAAGCTTGTAGAGTGCAGCCTGATCTTTGATTGCCTGCCATGTACTCGAGCTCTGACCGCTTACAACCAGAAGATTCTTTCCATTTCTTCCCTTTCCGGCTGTTACCACGCAGAACTTGGACTGACTCACATAGCCGGTTTTTGCCATCTGTACCGTTGCGCCGCCGCAGTCCTGCGTTTTAATCCTTTGTAAAAAGAGATTCGTAAACTTTACGCCCTCTGCATGCTTATTGGTCGGGGCGGTCTGATAATTCTCCGTCATCAGAACCTCTCTGGCTCTCGGGTTTGCATGGCAAGCGCCATAATCTGTGCCATATCTTTCACTGTCATACGATGCGTGCTGTGGAAGAGTCCTGTTGCATTCTGAAAATTACACCGTGAGGACAGCCCCATTTCTCGCGCCCTTTTGTTCATGCGTTCCACAAAGGCCGCCTCCGACCCGGAGACCTCCTTACAAAGCGCAAGAACCGCATCTGCTCCGGAAGGGAGAATCACTCCATAGAGCAGGTCTTTCACCGAAACCTCTTCACCCACTATAAAACCGCAGTTACTCGCCCCCCTGGCCTGCACAAAACTTACAATATCCTGGGTGATTGTCAGTTTTTTATTCATATCCGGAAGACTCTCCGCAAAAATAAGGAGACTCATGACCTTCGTCATAGAAGCCGGATACATAGCCTGAGAAGCATTTTTTTCAGCCAAAATACTACCATTATCCAAATCATAGACCACCGCATAGTTTGCATCAATTTCTGAAGATAAGGTTCTTGTCGAAGAGTTTCCGGACAGCTGCGCAAGATTTTGCAGACTTCCGGTCTTTGCAGTTACAGCGGTTCCCGGATTCACAGAGGGTGTTCCCGAGGAATTGACCTGTGGATTCGCAGAGGAATTTCCCGCTGTATTATTGTTTGCGGCCGGAGTGTTCACTCCATTTCCGTACAATAAATCTTCTATGTATTGATAGGTCGGGTCATTTCCTCTTCCGACTCCATTTCCGTTTACAGAAACAGGACCGTAATCGCTAATACCATATACCCGTTCTTCAGCGATTGTAGAGAAAGGCAGGCAGAGAGAAAGGCTTAAAAGTACTGCAAGTCCGGCACGATAAAACTTTCTATTGAAAGCAAAACCAAGCTTTCGCTTTTCCGATTCCTTTGTTTGATTCAATTCTATATCCCTTAAATTTCATTTCTCCCTCAACTTCTCTTAACGCGGGATTGTCCTATAGAAAGCCCAAAAACACCGGCTAAAGTAATCCTCACAATTCGACATTTCCTATAATTTTACAGATAATAAGAATGATAAAGGGCGAAGGCAAAAAGCACAAGGGATAAAGCTTACAATATTCTATACATTTCCGGACAGAACTGATAATTCACAAATCTTTTTTCTAAAGTAAACATTGAAAAGCAGAGTAACTTTCGCTCCTCCATTTTATTCCACTGTAATAAAATCCTGAATCTTCGCAAAAGTCTTCTCTCCAATCCGTTTTACATTCATAATTTCCTCTATCGTAGAAAATCCTCCATATTCTTCTCTATAAGAAATAATATTATTCGCCGTCGCAGGTCCAATTCCCTTTAGACTTTCCAATTCCTTTGCATTCGCCGTATTGATATTGATTTTAGTCGAAGTATTTCTTTTGTCGGATTTTCTTTCAGATTCAGTCGCCTCTATTCCTTCTTTATTTCTCTTTTTCCGCTTCTACCGTTTCTTCTTTGTTCACCTTTTTTCCCATCTGCTATTTCCTTTTCATCAGCCATATCCGTTTCTTCTGTTGCCCTTTCGATTTCTTGCTGACTTTCTCTTTCTTTTTTTCTACGCTCCATTTCTTCCATACTCCGACTTTCCTTTCCTTCAGAAAATTCTTCTTTTTGCGTATATGTCTGCTCTTCGCCTGCTCTGCCTTCATATAGCACTTCGGACTCTCTGTCTTTTACGGCAAGAAAAAAGAATGCGGAGACGGAAAGAAGAATAAGAAGAAGGAGAATCTTCCCTCTTTCTAAATATCTTTTTCCAAAAACAACTTAACTCTTCCTCCTCTCTAAACTCCTTTGAATAATCGGAAAAATATTTCCCATCAAATTCTTTTTCTTCTTGATAACTCTCCTGCTTTTCCGGATGTTCAGAATAATACGGATACATAAGTGCTCCTTTCATAAATAAATGAGATTTAGATACTTTCATGTTTAGAAGTCGGATAAAATATGAGACAGTCTCACGCAGCGTGGAAAAAGAGTGCTCTAAGGGGCCGAGTGAAAAAGGCGTAAAAAGTGAATATTAGGAATAAACCAGCGGAAATCAAAGCGGAAAGTGAATATTTATTCGTAAGAAAGTGAATATTCGCCCTCAATAAAGTGAATATTTGCAGCAAAGAAGTGAACATTTGAGACTTAAATTTGTTCGAACACGAAAATGCTCTTTGAGAAAAAAACTGTCGTTTGAGTGTAAAAAAAGAAAGTCCGGAAACAAAGAAAGAATATCCGGGATTTCAAGACTCGGAAAACCCAAAAGAAACGCAAAGACAAAGAATAAAAAAAGAATAAAAACAGACAAATAAATCTTGCCTTTACCATGGCAACATATTAGCATCTTTCAAGATTATTGTATAGCAGTTTTCACTTTTTGACTTCCCTTTTCAAAGAAGCTTTTCTTCGATACAATGGAGCAGAAAACAAGAGTGATTCACATAAGAAAGGACCACCATGATTCAATTAGAACGAAGCAGTGTAATGAACTTTGAAAATGCCGTTCGCGGGGCGAGAAATCCCATGAACTCCTGGGACAGAGGAGACTCCTACTACGACGAAAGCGGACAATATATTTTAGGACCGAATGACTTATCTCTTGCTAAAAGATTACGTCTTGCCGGTCCGGATCATAGAAAATATATCCGACAGATTTTTGTTTCTGTCGATATCACCGCTCCACTTTACTGGTGGAAGGAATACGACACCTATAAAGTGCATACTGTTGCAAACTCCACTTCCACAATGCACAAAATCCACTCCAAGGCCTTTTCTTTGGATGATTTTTCCCATGATCATTTGACAGAAGAAGGAATAGCGATTTTGGAAAGAACCATCTCGGACTTAGAGCGTATCCGCCTTAAATTTGTGGAAGAGAAAAAGAGAGAAGACTGGTATACCTTGATTCAGCTTCTCCCCTCCTCCTACAACCAGATGCGCACCTGCACCATGAACTACGAGAATCTCATCAATATGTATTTCTCAAGAAAAGGACATAAATTGCAGGAATGGCATAGCTTCTGTGACTGGATAAAAACGCTTCCCTATGCAAAGGAATTAATCCTTGCAGAAAAGGACAAGGAAGAAAGTCTAAGCAATTTTCTACAAACTAAGCCTGTTTATTTTGATTTTTCTATCTATTTTACGGAAAGTCTTTCCGTAAAATCGTTTTTGCGGTACAATGAAAAAGGTTGAAAATTGCTGACCGAGCAGGGTTTATACAGTTTGATATTTTTCCAAATGAAAAGAAATGGAGGAAGAAGGGTTTTTGAAACCGATTGATTCTGTATTTCTCTGTCTTTACGGCTCGTTCATTCAAGGAGGATCTTATGACAGTACCAGAGAGATTAGCCGCATTACGCAAGCTTATGCGGGAGAAAAACATTGATGTGTATGTAGTACCAACTGCAGATTTTCATCAGAGTGAGTATGTTGGGGAACATTTCAAGGCAAGAAAGTTTATCACCAACTTCTCCGGATCTGCAGGAACGGCAGTGATTACGTTAAAAGATGCAAAGCTTTGGACTGACGGTCGTTACTTTATCCAAGCTGCCAAGCAGCTGGAAGGTACAACCGTTACCCTGATGAAGATGTTTGAGCCGGGTGTTCCCTAGCGTAAACGAATACTTTGGAAGAGATTTTGCAGGCCGGACAAACTCTTTCCTTTCGACGGACGTGTTGTTTCCGTTGGAGAAGGAGATGAGTATGCCGAAATAGCAAAGAAAAAAGGTGCCAAAGTCGATTATCAGGAAGACTTAATCGACGAAATCTGGACTGATCGTCCTCCTCTTTCCGAGGAGCCCGCATTTTTCTTAGAGGAAAAATACACCGGAGAAAGTACCGCTTCCAAGTTGGCTCGTATTCGTAAGGAAATGGAAGAAGCCGGCTGCGATGCTCATATCGTATCCACTCTGGATGATACCTGTTGGACTCTGAACATTCGTGGAAATGATATTGAGTTCTTCCCCCCTTGTTCTCTCCTACGCCATCATCAAGAAAGACAGCTTCGAACTCTACATTGACGAAAGAAAGCTCGATGACAATCTGAAGGCTCTTTTAAAGAAGGAAGGTGTAAATCTCCATCCTTATAATGCCATCTACGAGGATGTGAAGCAGCTTCCCACAGGCATCACTGTTATGGTAGATAAGTCCAAGCTGAACTATGCTATCTTTAACAATATCCCTGCTTCCGTACATGTTGTAAACAAGAGAAATCCTGCTATTCTGATGAAAGCCTTGAAAAATCCGGTAGAGATTGAAAATATCCGCAAGGCGCAGATAAAGGATAGCATTGCGCACCTGCGTTTCATGAAGTGGTTAAAGGAAAATGTCGGCAAGATCAGAATCACGGAGCTTAGTGCTTCCGAGAAGCTCGATGAGTTCCGTAAGGAGATGGGCAACTTTATCCGTGACAGCTTTGAGCCGATTTCCTCTTTTGGTCCTCACTCCGCCATCGTGCACTACTGTTCTTCTCCGGAAACGGATGTGGAGTTTAAGGAAGGAACCTTGTACTTAAGCGACACCGGTGCAGGTTTCTACGAGGGATCAACCGATATTACCAGAACCTTCGCTTTAGGAGAGGTTCCTCAGAATATGAAGGATGACTTTACCCTGGTAGCCATCAGTAATCTCCAGCTTGGCAGTGCAAAGTTCCTCCAGGGCTGCAGCGGATTAACTCTGGATATTCTGGCAAGAAAAGCCATTCTGGGATAGAGATATGAACTTTAACCATGGAACCGGTCACGGTGTAGGATACCTTTTAAATATCCATGAAGGTCCCTGCAGGCTTCCGTTATAAGTACAGAGCCGGAGAAGTGGAAGAAATCCAGGAAGGTATGATTATTACCGATGAGCCGGGTCTCTATATTGAAGGTTCTCACGGTATCCGTCTTGAGAATGAGCTTTTGGCAAGAAAGGGCGTAAGAACGAGTATGGTCAGTTCCTTTACTTCGAAGCAATCACCTTAGTTCCGTTTGACCTTGATGCCATTAACCCGGATATGATGAGCGAAGAGAATAAGAAACTCTTAAATGACTATCATGCAAAGGTTTATGAGGTTATCGCTCCGCACTTAAATGACGATGAGAAGGCTTTCTTAAAGAAGTACACAAGAGCTATCTAAGTCAAAAGAAATAAAACTAAAGAAATACAAAAAAATAGAGGCGCATGTGCCAAGTGCACTGCAAAAAGAAAACTTCCGACGAAAAACGTCGGAAGTTTTTTATTCTTTCATTACGAGAGTTATAGAGTTATAGGACAAAAGGTGTTGATATCGAATTCCAATCAACTACCTATTGGAAAGATATTCGTGAATTCCCTTTGCTGCTGCCTTTCCTGCGCCCATAGCAAGGATAACGGTTGCTGCACCGGTTACTGCATCTCCACCTGCATATACGGCAGTCTTTGTGGTTTCTCCGTTTTCCTCTTTGGCAATGATGCAGCCTCTGCGATCCGTGTCGAGCCCCTTCGTTGTAGAACTGATCAGCGGATTCGGAGAGGTTCCAAGAGACATGATTACCGTATCACATTCCATCACATACTCGGAATTCGGAATTTCAATCGGTCGTCTTCTTCCGGAAGAATCCGGCTCTCCCAATTCCATCTTTACAATCTTCACACCGGTTACCCAGTCGTTCTCATCTACCAGAATCTCTACCGGATTCTGTAAGAGATCGAAGATAATCCCCTCTTCCTTCGCATGATGCACTTCTTCTTTTCTTGCAGGAAGTTCTTCCTCGGAACGGCGATACACAACGTGTACCTCTGCCCCTAGACGAAGGGCGGTTCTTGCAGCGTCCATGGCAACGTTACCGCCACCTACGACTACCACTTTCTTTCCGGCACGCATCGGTGTATCGGATTCCGGAAGATAAGCCTTCATCAGGTTATTTCTGGTCAGGAACTCATTAGCGGAGAAAACGCCATTTGCACTTTCACCCGGAATATTCATAAACTTAGGAAGACCTGCTCCGGTTCCCAGGAACACGGCATCAAAGCCTTCTTCATTTAAAGAGCTCATCCACGGTAATGGAACGACCTACGAAAACATTGGTCAATATCTTTACTCCGAGCTTCCTTACATTTTCAATTTCCGGTCCTACAACCTTCGTCTTCGGAAGACGGAACTCCGGAATACCGTACTGCAATACGCCGCCCGGTTCATGGAAAGCTTCAAAAATCGTTACATCATAACCAAGTTTAGCAAGGTCTCCCGCACAGGTAAGCCCAGCCGGGCCTGCACCGATTACGGCTACCTTCTTTCCGTTCGGCTCTCCTGCCTTAGCCGCCTGGAAGCCATGTTCTCTTGCCCAGTCCGCTACAAAACGCTCCAGCTTTCCGATGGCAACAGGCTCTCCCTTGATACCGCGGATACAAACGCCTTCACACTGTGTCTCCTGCGGACATACTCTTCCGCAAACAGCAGGTAAAGCAGAGGATCGAGCAATGATTTCTGCCGCCTTCTCGAAGTTTCCTTCCTTTACCTCGTGAATAAATTCATTAATCTGAATGGATACGGGGCAACCTACCACACACTTCGGGTTTCTGCAATTCAAGCAGCGTACCGCCTCTTCCATCGCTTCTTTTTCCGTATATCCTAAACATACTTCCTCAAAGTTTTTTGCACGAACTTTCGGCTCCTGCTCAGCAACAGGAACTCTTTTCATCATATCAGCCATAATTTTCCTCCCTTAGTTGCAATTTCCGCATCCACCATGGGACTTTTCAGCTTCCAACAGTTCCAGAAGCGCCTTGCCCTCTTCTGTCTTATAGGTCTGCTGTCTCTTCATGGCCAGATTAAAGTCAACCAAATGTCCGTCAAACTCCGGTCCGTCTACGCAGGCAAACTTCACCTGGTCTCCCACAACCAGACGGCAAGCACCGCACATTCCCGTTCCGTCAATCATAATCGGGTTCATGGAAACGATGGTCGGAATACCCAGCTCTTTCGTTGTAAGTGCCGCGAACTTCATCATGATAACAGGACCGATAGCAATACAACGAGTGTATTTCTTTCCTTCTTCGTTAACCAGACGCTTTAAAACGTCGGTTACCACACCCTTATCACCGTAAGAACCGTCATCTGTTGTCACATATACATTCTTCGCTACTTTACGAAGATCCTCTTCCATAATAAGAAGATCCTTATTTCTTGCCCCTAAGATAACATCCGCTTCGATTCCTCTTTCATGAAGCCACTTCACCTGCGGATAAACGGGAGCTGCCCCTACACCGCCGGCAATAAAGATGATACTCTCCTTTCCAGTTCTTCCTTCGTCATCTCGACAAGTTCGGATGGACGGCCCAAGGGACCTACGATATCGGTAAAATAATCGCCCGCCTTCAGATGACTGAATTTCTCCGTAGATGCACCGATTACCTGGAACACAATGGTAATGGTCCCCTTCTCCCTATCATAGTCTGCGATGGTTAAGGGAATTCTTTCTCCAAGCTCCCCTAGCTTTGCAATCATAAACTGTCCCGGCTCCGCTTTTCGAGCCACATAAGGTGCTTCCACATCCATGAGCCAGTCTTTATCAACGAGATGCTCAACTCTAGTGATTTTGTACATGCTCTCCTCCATGTTTCATGCCTAGATTAGCTAGGTATAATCGTGTGTTAATAATTTCTCTAACTAATCTATTGTAGCAAAAAAATCAATAAAAACATGTTTTTTTTAAGTGCAGATAGAAAAAATCAATAATCCCAAGAATCAGAGCTGACATTTTCCAATTGTAATCCCTGATACCGGCTAAAATCCTTTGAAACAAGATGTCTCAAGCCGCTCCTGTTCCCCTTGTTAAGAATAAAAAAGAGGCTGCAAAAAATCAAATTACTTTTGATTTTTTACAGTCCCTTTTTTACACTGCTGTTTCTTTCTTAAAATGCAAGCTTCTCATCAAAGTACTTTTTCAGATCCGCAATCGGAATACGAACCTGCTCCATGCTGTCTCTTTCTCTTACCGTTACGGCATGATCATTTTCCGAATCGAAGTCATAGGTAATACAATACGGTGTTCCGATTTCATCCTGTCTTCTGTAACGCTTTCCGATGTTTCCTCTATCATCATACTCACACATATAGTATTTGGAAAGCTCCTCATGAATCTTCTCGGCGCCTTCTCCAAGCTTCTTGGATAAGGGAAGGATACCAATCTTAATCGGAGCCAGTGCCGGATGGAAGCGAAGAACGGTTCTCTCATCTCCTCCCTCCAGTTCCTCTACATCATAGGCTGCGCAAAGGAATGCCAAGGTTACTCTGTCTGCACCGAGGGAAGGCTCTACTACATACGGAATATAGTGTTCGTTGGTCTCATCATCGAAATAGCTCATATCCTGACCGGAAACCTTCTCGTGCTGGGAAAGGTCATAATTCGTTCTGTCTGCAATCCCCCAAAGCTCGCCCCAGCCGAAGGGGAAGAGGAATTCCAGATCTGTCGTTGCCTTGGAATAGAAGGACAACTCCTCCTTCTCGTGATCTCTTGCACGAAGCATTTCCTTCTTCATCCCAAGACTGTATAACCAGTTTTGGCAGTAGTCCTTCCAATATTGGAACCATTCCAAATCGGTATCGGGCTTACAGAAGAACTCCAGCTCCATTTGCTCAAACTCTCTGGTACGGAAGGTGAAGTTCCCCGGTGTAATCTCATTACGGAAAGATTTTCCAATCTGCGCAATACCGAAGGGGAGTTTCTTTCTGGAAGTTCTCTGCACATTTTTAAAGTTAACGAAAATACCCTGTGCTGTCTCCGGGCGAAGATACACCGTATTCTTTGCATCCTCCGTTACACCCTGGAAGGTTTTAAACATCAGGTTAAACTGGCGAATAGGGGTAAAATTATGCTTTCCGCAGCTCGGGCAGGGAATCTGCTTCTCTACCACGAATTTCTCCATCTCTTCCTTGGACCAAGCATCTACGGAGCCCTCCAGCGCAATGCCGTTTTTCTCGCAGAAATCCTCGATAACCTTATCAGCACGGAAACGCTCCTTACACTCCTTACAATCCATAAGAGGATCGGAGAAGCCTGCCAAGTGACCGGAGGCAATCCAAGTCTCTGGATTCATCAAAATGGCACAGTCGATGCCGACATTATACTTGGACTCCTGTACGAATTTCTTCCACCAGGCCTTTTTAATGTTGTTTTTCAGCTCTACACCCAGGTTTCCGTAATCCCATGTATTGGCAAGACCGCCATAAATCTCCGATCCCGGATACACAAATCCTCTGGATTTTGCCAAGGATACAATCGTGTCCATCGTATAATTCTTTGCCATAAGTTTTATCCTCTTCCCTTTCTTCCTAAATAGCTGTATTACACTTCCTGCCCTGCAAGATTTCCCTATTGCAATTCCCTTCCTGTATCGACTTGCAACCATTGCGCAGAAACATAGAATCTATTGGAACTCGTTATGAATTAAACAATCTATAGTCTATCCCTTTTTTTAGAAAAAATCTATACCCTCCAACTTTAAACTCTTTCACCTCCACTTTGAACTCTTTCACTTCCACTTTGATATATTCTACTTCAAACTATTCCATATCCATTTCAAACTATTCCATATCCACTTTAAACCGTTCAATATCCACTTTAAACTGTTCAATATCTACTTCAAACTGTTCAATATCTTAATGCTGCGAAATTCTTTATAGAAGCTTTCTTGTGTAAGAAGCTCCACATTTTCACAAAAATCCCGCAGACTCCCTTCTTCCAAAGTAAAGGTATAAAGCTTTTGCAGGGGGCTTCCAAGTACGTGTTCCCAAGCATCATGCACTGCCTTCCTTTGGGAACGGGGAGGCAGCTCACTGTACTCTCCTTCCAAAAGCAGGACTCTCAGCTCATAAACGGCCCGCACCAGTTCATTGGGGAGATCCTTATGAAGCAAGGCCTTTAGGGACAGATAGAGGAGATTGACCATTTCTTCCGCAGGAAGATTTTCCTGCGAAACAAAATCTGCCAACTCCAAAAAATAAGCTGCATAGCAGGCCATTTCCAAGTCCAGTGCAATTTCTTCAAAATAGGCATCGACTTTGACCGACTGTAGATTATATCCACTCTTCCCTTTCTTTAAAGAAAATGTGCCAAAGACAAAGCTCCTGCTCCCTGCCATAAGAGGAGAAGATGGACGCTTTGCTCCACTTGCCCAAACCGTCATTTTCCCCTGTTCCATGGTAAGAATACTCAGTCTTTTATCGAATTCTCTCTGACTGTGCTCGGAAAGCACCACCCCATGCACAACGAAGTCTTCCTTCACTACCCTTCCTCTCTGTCCTGACACATTATATTCGCTTTACTTCCTCATTGCTTCTGCATTTTCACCAAAGCTTTTCCGCCTGCTTGCCCCTTTACGCTTGCTTCTGCTGCTCTATGACGCTTCTGCTGTTCTATGACGCTTGCGCACTTTACTTCTGCTCTCTATAACCATACTCCTGCAAATATGCCGGATTCTCCCTCCAGTCCTTCCTGACCTTTACAAAAAGCTGAAGATTCACCTTCGCTTCCAGAAGCTTTTCTATCTGAATGCGGGCACCGCTACCAATGCTTTTCAGCATACAGCCGGCTTTTCCGATAATGATTCCCTTATGGCTTTCCTTTTCGCATACCAAAGTTGCCTTCACATCCCAGATTCCGTTTTTCCTCTCCTGCATGCTGTCGATGAGTACCGCAATCCCGTGCGGAATCTCCTTATCAAGCTTGTAGAGGGCCTGTTCCCGGATAAGTTCCTTTGCAATTTCTCGTACGGGAAGGTCTGTTACCGTATCTTCATCATAGTAACGGGGGCCATAGGGAAGGAAGGAGAAAATTGTCTCCAGAAGTTCCTCTAAGCCTTGGTTCTTATAGGCGGAAACGCCGACAATCCCGACAAAGGGAAGGCAGTCCCGATACTCCGCCTTCTTCCTTTCCAGTGCCTCCTCTCCACCCAGTAAGTCCATCTTATTTAAGACAAGGAGAATCTTTCTTTTACTGTGGGAAAGGAGGGATAAAATCTGTTCCTCCTTCTTTCCCTTCTGCTCCGTGCTGTCTACAATCCAAAGAATGAGGTCTCCGTTTCCAAGAGCCTTTTCCGCCACACTTTCCATATAGACGGAGAGCTTATTCTGTGCCTTGTGAATCCCCGGCGTATCATGAAAGACAATCTGCCCTCTCTCATCATCATAGACTGCCATAATCTGATTTCTTGTGGTCTGCGCCTTTTTGGAAGTAATCGCAATCTTCTGCCCGACAAGCGCATTTAAGAGGGTGGATTTTCCGGCATTCGGAAGACCTACAATAGAGACAAAGCCGGATTTAACCATATCCTCCCTGCTTTCTCCATTTCCATTTTCCTTTGCAAAAAAATCCTCAATAATCTGATTCATGCCATTCTCCCTCTCATTTGACCGCTCTAGCTTTGCTAAGCCTTGATCCACTTTCGCTTATAAATCTTGATCCACTTTCATTTCTAAAACTTGATTCACTTTCATTTTTAAATCTTAATCCACTTTCGTTTCTAAATCTTAATTTGTCTACTTCTCCGAAGTAATTTAAATTTCCCGGATTACATCAAAGTAGCTCTTGTTTTTCTCTATCTTTTCTCCATTACCGATGGTGCAGAGAATTTCCTCGGAAAAGGCTTTCTCTATATAGCCGGAAAGCTTCCGGATGGCTTCCGGACTTGCAGAAAGCACCTCATCTCTCTCTCTCTGTAAGTCTTCATCCGTTAAATGTGAAAGCGTGCAACTTAAGCCGAGAAGGAACTTCGTGTAAGCGGTCTTTGGCGTATCCATCTCCGAAATCGCACCGATGATGTACTTCGTCATCTCCAGCTCCGTAGCTTCGAAATCCCGTAAGTACGCCGCAATCTTCTTATACTCTTCATAGCTCCGCCCTACATGCGGATCCCTAAAAGAAACCACGTAGCTTTCTCCGTTTCTTCCAAAGCCGCTCATTGCCCCGTAGGCATTGCCCTTTTCACGAATATTTTTCCAAAGGAAATCAAAGGAAAGTGCATTCTTCATGACTTTCAAAGCACCGGTATAAGGGAATGCCTTATCATAGTAGGAGCCCACTCTTGCCACATAGTTAACCTGAGAAGGAGTAATCCAAGCTTTTTTTTCAGCCTTTCTCGGACTAAATACACTTTCTTCCCACTCTTCCTTTTCTGGAAAATACTTTGTGAGAAATGCGGAAAGAGCCTCTTTCTCCTTACGGTAAATCTCCAGATCGCCTCCTACTGCTATACGAAGATTTCTTCCCCTTAAGAGCTTCTCCGAAAGAGTCTTCAGCCTTTCACCCAGCGCCTTCGGGTCCTTCCTGAAATTCTTCTTCCAACTTTTCAATAAAATGGTAGTAGCGAATACCCTTTACTCTCTCTTGGTAAGAGGAGGTCGGAGAAAAACTCTCCATAGCGGAATTGACCGCATAGCTATGACCTGTACTCTCCAGTCTCATTCTCTCTCTGGACTTGATTTCCAGGAGAATCTCGGAAAGACGCTTTTCATCCTGCAAATGCGTATGGAAGCAGATTTCCTGAAGGTACTCCAGACCCTGCTTCATCTCGCCTTCCAAGAATTTAAAGCCGAAGCTGAATACGCCTGTATATTTATTCTTATCTTGAAAATCGGGATAAGAAGTAATATCTGTTGAAAAACCGCCGCTGTGCAGATAGATCTCCGAGTTCAAGTCCTGGAAGCTGTACTTGTCCGTATCCATATAGGCAAAGGCGGTACTCAGAACGGAAAGATACGAAAGCTCCTCCTCCGAGAAATCCTTTGTATTAAAGAGAAGACGAAGGTAAAGTACGCCCTTGGAATCCACCGGATAAAGCATTACTTTCTTCCCGGAAAGGGTCTCTTCTTCTCTCAGATAGCTCTCCGCTTTCTTTCCGAGGTCTTCTCTTGAAAGCACCGGCAAAGTTTCCAGCGCTTCCTTGCTATTTTCCTTATTCTGATAAAGAAGGAGCGCCTCCTCTTCCTTTTTAATGGCTTCTATCTCTTCTTTAGACAGAGTTTCTTTTTTCTCCTTGAGCTTCTTCGCAAGCTTCTCCGCATTTTCCTCGGTAAGCCCCGGCTTCGGGAGAAGTGCCACAAAAGAGACGTGCTTTACATCCATGAAGTACTCTTTTAAAAGCTCCTCAAAATAGCCCTCATCCAGCTCCTTTTCCAGCTCCTTAAAATAACAATCCTGCTCAAGATAAAGCCAGGGCTCTCCGTCATAAAGCCAGGAGTCCAGTGCCTTTAAGCTGTATATCAAGCCCTTAGGGGTATTGCCGTAGTCCGCTTCCTTATACTGGAAGGCATCGTGATGAATAGCTGCACGAATGGTCTTGTGATCAAGGCCCTTCTCTGAAGCCTCTCGAATACAATCCTGAATGACCTTTAAGAAACGCGCCTTATCCTCTTCCTTCGCATTCTTTGCGGTAATGGTGAAGTAGTGCTGTAATACGCCGTCCGCATAGCCTCCGAAGATATCTTCTCCTAAGCCTTCCTCTAAAAGTCGCTGCTTGAGCACCGCTCCGGGGCCGGAAATGAGGGCATGGCCGATATAAGAGAAAGCCAGACTTTTCTTAGCATCTTGTCCTGCATCCAGAACGAAATTATAGGAAAAATAAGCCTTTCCCTCCGGTTTCTCTTCCTTTGAAATCGGATAATACTCGGTTTCCTCCACCATAGCGGAGAAGCTCTTCTGCCTTGCAATCTCGGAATCCGGATTGATCCTTTCATACTTCGCTAAATACTGCTTGTCCAGCCAGTTCAGCTTCTCCTCCATATCCATATCTCCGTAAAGGATGATATAGGAATTGGAAGGATGATAGTAACGGGCATGGAAAGCCTGAAAAGCTTCATAGGTTAAGCTCGGGATATCTTCCGGGTCTCCTCCGGACTCATTTCCATAAGTAGTATCCGGGAAAAGAGAGTGAAAAATGTAACGATCCAGCACCGATTCCGGCTCGGAAAAAGCACCGCGCATCTCGTTATACACTACACCGCTGTAACCCAAATCTCCCTTTTCATCCAAGGTGTAGTGCCATCCCTCCTGCGAAAAGGTATGCGGATTCTTTATACAATTCGGGTGAAAAACGGCATCGCAATAGACATCCATAAGGTTTTGGAAATCCTTGTCATTGGTAGAGGCCACCGGATAAACCGTCTTATCCGGATAAGTCATGGCATTCAAAAAGGTATTGAGAGAACCCTTGATGAGCTCCACAAAGGGATCCTTTAAGGGAAACTTCTCCGAGCCGCAAAGCACGGAGTGCTCCGTGATATGGGCGACTCCCGTAGAATCCGCAGCAGGCGTTCTAAAGGCAATGCTAAAGACTTTATTTTCATCCTGATTCTTTAAGCAAAGCACTCTCGCACCGGACTTTTCATGCTCGTAAACCTTCGCGTCCGTGGAAAGCTCCGCGATATGTTTCTCCTGTACTAAATTATATTTTTTCATATTTTCTTTCATCTCCTCGATAGTCTTTTCAAATGCGTCTTTTCAGATACTTCTTTTCAGATGCGTCTTTTCAGATACTTCTTTTCAGATGCGTCTTTTCAGATACTTCTTTTCAGATACCTCTTTTTTCAGATGCGTTCCATTACTGCATCCATATCCGTTCTTCCATTCCGTTCTTCCATTCCGTTTTACAATTCTGTTCTTCAATTCTGTTCCGGAATTCTGTTCCGGAATTCCATTTTACAATTGATTGAATATACTTCTGATTACAATAGTGATTGCTTCTCTTACATAGTAATGAGGAATCAGATACGGCGGCTCCTTCGCAGACAAGGTCCTGTAATGATAGAAGGAGTTTTCTTTCTCTGCAAAACGCACGCATTGAAAAAGCTGATATTGCGAGCTAATAATGCCCACGTTTGGAGGCCGATCCTCCCACTCCAGGGACTCTTCCTTTAGGTAAGTATAATTACTGTCTTCAGGATAGTACCCTTTCTCACTCTGTACTAACTCCTCTTCCAAATAACGCTCCTCAATCCATTTTTCAATACTGTTCAAGCCGAAACGAATTTTATCCTCCGTATTTTTAGAGTAAAACTCCATTAGAAGACGATCGCTGGATATTCCCTCCCAAAGAAGTCGTTGAAACATTACGCTGGATTCCGCGCTGGCACTGTGGCGCCCTCTTCCTCCTACCAAAACAAACAGGGTTGTCGGATTCTCCTCAGCATATTTTACCGCAAGCTTTAAGCGATGCAACATCGTGGGAGAAGGAGCATTGTTTTCCAGCTCACAACCAATCAAAAGAACATAATCCAGATTCTTGTCCTCCTCACCTTTTTTATACCGGCTCAAGAGAATAGAAACAGAAAAAATCAAGAGGACAAAAAGACAATAGGAAGTCAGGCAAAATACCTTAAAGCGGAAGAATAGCGATTTTCTCTTCCAGCGAGACGGTCTTTTATAAAGGAATGCCAAAAACAGGTGCAAAATTCCGAAAAGGAACCAAATCCAAAGAGCAGAAAGATAGGACGCACTGCTTAATAGAAAGGCAAAGTATAAAAACGAGGCAATTCCCATGAGTAAAAAAAGGACGAACATGGCTTACTCCATTCTTCGTAAAACATCCTGTTTTTCCGGTAAAACGGAAAAGCGAATCTTCAAAGGCTGCTTCGAATGAGGGCAGGATTCCAGACTTTCTCCGGTTTCCGCATCCTCCATACTGAGGACTTTTGTGAAGATATCCCGCTCTCCGGGACGCATAATGGCAATCTCTTCTCCGACGGAAAATTTATTTTTCTGAATAAGGAAGGCATATTCCCCTTCTACATTTTCCACAGTGCCAAGGTAGGTCGCTCCGGCACTGTAGCTGTTATTGCCGTATATCTGGTCCTCTTCAATCGGCTTACGATAGTAAAAGCCGGTACTGTATTCTCTGTAAGTACACTTTCGGATTTCCTCTTCATAAAAGGGGATATTCGCCTCGTACTTCTTGGGATCCTCCAGATAATCCCGAATCGCCATCTTATAAGTCCTTGTTACGGTAGCCACATAGAGCTCCGTCTTCATTCTTCCCTCAATCTTTAGCGAGTCTATCCCCGCTTCAACAAGGTCCGGAATATGCGAAATCATATTTAAATCTTTAGAATTAAATATATAGGTTCCTCTGTCATTTTCAAAAACAGGATAATACTCTCCGGGACGCTTCTCCTCCATAAGAGAATACTTCCAGCGACAGGGATGAGTGCAGGCTCCCTGGTTCGCATCTCTCCCTGTAAAAAAACTGGAAAGAAGACAGCGACCGGAATAGGACATACACATCGCACCGTGTACGAAGGCTTCTATTTCCATTTCCTCCGGAATATGCTCCCGAATCTCCCTGATTTCCTGAAGGCTAAGCTCTCTTGCACAAACTACACGCTTTGCTCCAAGCTTCCACCAAAAAAGGAAGGTCTCATAGTTCGTATTGTTGGCCTGCGTGGAAATATGAAGTTCCACCTCCGGCATGATTTCCCGTGCAAGCATAAAGGCACCGGGATCGGCAACCAGTACCGCATCCATCCCCACATCCTTTAATTCCATAAAATAATCCCGCATGGGAAGTAAATCTTCATTATGCGCAAGAATATTGGCCGTTACATAAACCTTTACTCCTCTTTCATGCGCATAGGAAACCGCCTCTTTCATGCTTTCTATTGTAAAATTCTTGGCATTCGCACGAAGCCCGAAGGCCTCTCCTCCCATATATACCGCATCCGCCCCATAATGGATGGCTGTCTTTAGCCCCTCCATGGAACCTGCCGGAATCAATAGTTCTATTTTTCTTTTCATGCTTTCTACTTTCTATCTCTTTCGATTTTGCTTTCACTTATTGATTTACTTTTACTTATCGATTTTGCTTTCACTTATCGATTTACTTTTACTTATCGATTTTGCTTTTCCTTATCGCTTTGCTTTTCCTTACTGCTTTGCTTTTCCTTACTGCTTTACTTTTCCTTATCGCTTTGCTTTTCCTTATCGCTTTGCTTTTACTTATCGATTTTGCTTTCACATATCAATTTGCTTTTTTCTATAGCTTTTTTGTCTTTCTTTTACTCGTCGATGTCCTATTTCGCATTTACTTTTCTCTAACTTTTCTTAATGCTGATGCTCACTCCGTCCCCTATAGGAATAATGCTGTTCTCCAGCTCCGGATTTTCCTTCAACATCCAAAGGAACTCCCTCATCCTCTTATGGATGGTCCTCTGTCGTCTTTCTACAAAAAAGCGACTCTCTAAAAGAAGATTCTCCTGCAATATATTATCACAAAATAAAACACCTTCGGGATTTAATAGCTCTAAAATCTTCGGAAGCCATAAGGGATACTGTGCCTTTGCCGCATCCAAAAAGACAAAGTCAAAGTGCTCCCTTTCTTTCACGAGTCTCTCCAGAATTTCTCCTCCGTCTCCTTCCAAAAGGCGGATAGCACTATTATACGGGCTTTTCGCGAAATTCTCTCCGGCTTTTATAATTCTTTCAGGAAAATTTTCTACGGTACATAACTTTGTCTTTCCCTTAAGGCTATCCAACATCAAAAGCCCGGAATACCCGACCGCCGTTCCGAGCTCCAGGATAGACTTCGGTTTTTTCATTTCCAAACATACGCGAAGAAGCGCGGCGGTCTCGTCCCGAATAATCGGAACTGCTTCCTTCTGCGCTTCCTCTCGGATCCCTTCCAAAAAGTCTATATTGTCTCTTTGGAAAGCCTGAATAAATTGGCTGATTCTATCTCGTTCTTCCAAGCTACTCCCCTTCAGCTCCCGCATCAACAACCTGCGGTTTTTCTTCTTTGGCAGTAGCATTTCCGTCCTTGCCCGTCGTCTCGGAATCGAGTGCATTTTCATTGCCCGCACCGATTACATCTTCCTCCGAAGACTCTGCCTCCGTTTCTCCGTCTTTTAGGAGATTCTTATCACTTAACTCCTGATTCTTCTTTCCTTCTTCACTGATGAAATCCAGCATCTGCACCTGCGTCATAGAGGTACTCAAGCTGTAGGTTCCCGGAAGTAAGGAAGAATGATAAAGCTTCGCTTTTAAAACGAAAGCTTCCTCATTGTCAATCAAACCCAGCTTTTCCAATTTTTTTGCAATATCGGAACTGCTGTCTCCCTGCTTGATTTCCAGTTCAATCTCTCTCCCCGGCTCCTTCTCCATGGCATGCTCATAAAGCAAGCCGTGGCCATAGCTATAGGCAAGTTTAACCCCCTGCAGAAGCAGAAAAAGCAAGAAAATCAGGAAAAGGATTCTAAGCGAAAAGCTTAACAAAATCTGTGTAAAAGAGCGGAAGGAATTCCGTGCTCTGCTGCCTCCCAAATTAAACCTCCATAATGACCGGAAGAATCACCGGATTTCTCTTGATCTTCTTCCATAAAAAGTCTGATAAGCCGTCTTTAATCAAGTTCTTAATCTTGCCCCAGTCATTCATCCTACTCTGTAAGCAGTTGTCTACAATATTCTGTACGGCTAGTCTTGCTTCTTCCATTAAGTCCTCGGACTCTCGAACATAGACAAAGCCTCTGGAAATGAGATCCGGGCCTGCCATCAGATTTCCGGAATAGCGCTCCAAGGTGAGCACGACTACTATGATTCCGTTTTGAGAAAGATTTTGTCTGTCACGTAAAACGATATTTCCAACATCTCCGATACCCAGACCGTCAACGTAGACTCCGCCTGCCTGCACCTTTTCCTTGATGGAGTAGCTGCTTCCCTCTCCGTCTGTAGTGAACTCCAGTACATCTCCATTTTCTATTAAAAGACAATTGTCCTTCTCTACACCGACAGATTCCGCAATCAGCGCTGCCGCTCTTCTATGATGAAACTCTCCGTGGAAAGGAATTGCAAACTTCGGCTTAACCAGAGAATAAAGCAACTTCAGATCTTCCGCGCAGGCATGGCCCGACACATGAGTATCCTGCATAATGACCTTTGCATGAAGCTTATAAAGCTCATTTACAACATGATCTACCGCAAGTTCATTTCCGGGAATCGGATGAGAGGACATAACCACCACGTCGTTCGGCCCGATATGCACCTTTCTGTGCATACCGCTTGCCATACGAGAAAGTGCCGCCATGGACTCCCCCTGCGAACCGGTCGTAATGAGTACGGTCTGCTCATCAGGATAGTCTTTCAGGTTTTCAATATCAATTAAAGTTCCATCCGGAATGTGAATATATTCCAACTCTGATGCTACAGAAATGACGTTTACCATGGAACGTCCTTCCACAACAACCTTTCGATTGTACTTTACTGCAGAGTTAATAATCTGCTGCACTCGGTCTACGTTAGACGCAAAGGTTGCCACAATAATACGGCTGTTCTGATGCTCTGCAAAAATCACATCAAAAGTTCTTCCCACAGTTCGCTCCGACATGGTAAAGCCCGGCTTCTCCGCATTGGTGGAATCGGACATCATAGCCAAGACACCATTCTTTCCAAGCTCCGCAAAACGCTGTAAATCAATCTGGTCGCCAAACACAGGCGTATAGTCTACCTTAAAGTCTCCGGTGTGAATGAGTACACCTGCCGGAGTCGTAATAGCCAGTGCGGATGCATCCTGAATCGAGTGGTTGGTCTTTACGAACTCCACTTTCAGGTCGCCGAAGTTTACATTCTGCCCAAACTTCATGGTCTTCATCTTAACCAGCTTATCCATACCGTTTTCCACCAGCTTTTTCTGGATAAGCGCCATGGTCAGCTTCGTCGCATAAATCGGCACGTTAATCTGTTGCAAAACATATGGCAGTGCTCCGATATGGTCTTCGTGTCCGTGTGTGATGACAAAGCCCTTCATCTTATGAATCTGTGACTTAATATAAGTAATATCCGGAATAACGAGATCAATTCCCAGCATATTAAAGGAGGGAAATGCAAGTCCGCAGTCCACAATAATCATGCTGTCCTCGGTTTCAATGGCAGTAATGTTCATGCCGATCTGGTCCAGTCCTCCAAGAGGAATGACTTTAACCGAGCCTTGGAAAGTATGCTTCGGTTTCTTTCCCTTATTCTTACTTTCCTGAATCTCCATCGGCTTCGCAAGAAGCGGGAAGTCCTCGGAGCTGTATTCTCTCTTTTCCGTATTGCTTCCTCTTCTTGAAGTAAACTGTACCGTGGGCAATACAGAGGATCGCTCTGCATCTCTTGTATTTCTTGGCTCCGTAGCCATAGTCCGTTTCTCCACAGTTCTTCCTTCCCCGGTTTTGGAAGTCGCTTTTCCGGCAGGAGCCTTTCCGGCGGTATTTTTGCCTTCACTTCTTCCTGTTCCCGTTCTTCCCGCTGCAGTTCTTCCTGCTGCAGTTCTACCGGCCGCAGCTCTTCCCGTAATACTGATTTTACCGCTACGAGCAGTCTTGGGGGGTGCGGCTTCTCCCTGCACATCCTTCCCTGCCCCGCTCCTTCTATTGCTTAATTTATTGATTCCTCTGCCCGCTCTATGCAGGCTGCTTTCCTCTAAGGCTTCTTTCGATGTCAAATTCTTTCGATTAAAATTCACAATTCTATGTGTCGAATCCCCGCTTACTTTCTTTTGTTCTTCTTTCATATAACCCTTTCTTACCTCTCTATCGTAATATCATTCCCCTCTAACATTTTTGCAAAGACATCCATTACGCTCTCCGCCTCATCTCCTTCTGCAAAAACATAGTCCGCTTCTTCATCCTCCGGTGCAGAAACATCTTTCATCACATAACAGGTTCCGTCCTCTCCCTCCGGAGCATCCGTTACGAGAATATAACTCACTCCCTGTACCACTGTCTCTTCCAAAATCTCAAGTTCTAAACTGCCGTCCTCTGACTGCAAACGTATTCTTCCGCCTTCCATCTATACCGCCTTTCTTTTACTCTTTCTTCGTCCTAAGATAGTCCTCCAAAATAACCTGGGCCGCAACCTGGTCCAGGACTTCCTTTTGTTTTGCTCTCGGGACTCCATTTTCATCCAGAATTTCCCGGGCTTCTATCGTACTGAGCCTCTCATCAAAAAACACAATGGGACAAGCAAGCTTCTTTTTTAATAAATCATAAAAAACGGCAGCCTTTTCCGCCCGTTCTCCACGGCTGCCATCCATGTTTAAGGGTAACCCTAAAACCACCTCTTCTACATCTTCCCGTAAAACAATATCACAAATCTCCTGCACTGTTTTCCTAAGTTTTCCTTCCCGCTCCCTCCAAAGAGTGGAATAAGGCAGCACAGTATAGCCTAAAGCATCGGTAATCGCCAGTCCCACTGTCTTGGAACCGTAATCAAGTGCTAAAATGCGCATACTACTCCTGTAAAGAAGAAAAGGTCTTTCCGGTTATCCCGGACAGACCTTATGCTTTCTTTAACTTGCTTTCCACATAATTCCGCATAAGTTCTTCCAGTATTTCGTCTCTCTCTACCTTCATAACCAAGCTTCTTGCCCCCTTATAGCTCGTAATGTAAGTAGGATCTCCGGACATAACATATCCCACAATCTGACTGATCGGATTGTACCCTTTTTCGTTCAAAGCTTCATAAACTCGCTCTAACACTTCTGTGACTGCCAAACTGCTGTCTTGTAATGGTCTGATAATCTGCGTATGACTCAAATCGTTATTCATAATGCCACGTCCTTCTCAAAACTTATAGTATATTATCGCATTTTCAAGCATACTGCAAGTATAGTCGAAAATATTTTCATATTTTGTATTAAGATTCCTAAAATATTCTTACATCAAAAAAAGACTTCCGGATGCTTCTATACAATTCTCTGTGTTCCTCAAGTAATTTGTATATCGCCCGAAAGTCTTTCCTTTATAAGATGTTCAATTATAAAATCCCTTAAACGGTCTAATGATAATTTTCTATCTTGCGTGAGCAATTTCTATGTAAGCAATTTCTTCGAAAACTGTTTCGCTCAAGAAGTCATCATTCTGAAATCCGACATTCTGTTCTTCAACTCTTATTTTACATAACTTGCTGCGGATTCTCCTGCAATTTTACCGAATACGGTGAAATCACAAACGGCATTTCCGCCGAGGCGGTTTGCTCCGTGCACACCACCGGTAACTTCTCCTGCTGCGAAGAGTCCGGGAATCGCCTTGCCTTCCTTGTTCAGCACCTCTGTAACGGTGTTAATCTTCAAGCCTCCCATGGTGTGATGTACACCCGGAGTAACCTTGATGGCATAGAAAGGTGCCGTGTCTAAAGCGGCCGCGAAACTCGTTCTTCCAAACTCCGCATCTTCCTTCTTCTCTACCGCCTCATTCCAGTTCTTTAAAGTATTTTCAAAGGTCTCTGCCGGGACGCCCATAGCCTCGGCAAGGCTCTTCGCATCATTTCCCGTCACAGTGTAGCCAGACTTGATATAGCCCTGAATGACAGCGGATTTCTCCACCATCTTATTATCAATTACGAGATAAACCTGAGAGCCGGTCTGCGCAATCTCCGCCTTGGAAACCGCATCTCTGGTTCCTACCTCATCGGTGAAACGATTGCCTTCCATATTCACAAGAATGGCTCCGTCTCCACGTAAGCCCTCTGTAATAAGGTGTGCATCCGTTGTGGTCACTGTCGGATGAATCTGAATCTGGTCCATATCCACGGTGTCCGCACCGATTGCTTCCGCCATGGTAATACCTTGTCCAAGTGCACCGGAGGCATTGGTGGACATATAGCCCTTTAAGGACGGTTGATACTTCTCTACCATTTCCTTATTTGCCGCAAAGCCGCCCGTTGCAATGATGACTGCCTTGGCCTTTACATTGACCTGACTGCCATCTGCAGAAAGAGCGTGCACGCCGGTCACATTTCCGGCATCGTCCTGCTCAATCTTATCCGCCGTTACGGAAGTAAGAAGGGTAATGTTCTTTCTGTCATTCACATTCTTCTCTAAAATCGGAATCATATAGGATCCTACGGCAATAACCTTGTTGTTCTCATCAACCGGACGGTGGATTCTCTTTACGGAAGCACCGCCGAAAGCACCGACATTATGGATTGTCATACCGAGAGTTTCCAGATAATCAATCGCGGGGCCCGAATTCTCCGCAAGAACCTTTACGAGTTCGGGATTATTCGTTCCCTTACCGCCAATCAAGGTATCCAGCTCCATGAGTTCCACGGAATCAAAATAGCCTTCCGGATTCGCCTGATAGGCTGCATACTGCTCTTTCACCTTTCCGCCAAAGCGGTAATCGCTGCATTGTCCGCATATTTTTCCGCCGCAGTAGCCAAGGTCTTCTCCACACCGCTTCCTTCTTCAAAGGGATTCTCCGCCTGCCACTTGGTCGCAGCCGCATTCATACCGCCGGTTGCTCGAACGGAATTTCCTCCCACAATACCCTGACTCTCCAGAAGTACAACCTTCTTTCCGCTGTCTGCTGCGGTGATAGCGGAAATCATACCCGCACCACCTGCACCGATTACGCAAACATCGGCTTCCAGATTCTGATCTTCCTTCTTTACAGAATCGGCAGTGGCCTGTCCCTTGGCAAACTTTTCGCTGTCCAGTCCCATCTCCTTTAAGGCCTGCTCCACACCGGTACGAAGTGCCGTGGAAGAAATCGTAGCACCGCTGATTCCATCTACGTTAAAAGTCTGCTCCTCCACCATTTTCTCCGGTAAAGCCGCTACAGCCTTGCTTCCGATTCCCTCGGTTTCCTGATTACTCAGCACATTTACCGCATAAATCTTGTTCTCATCCGCACTGACTTCAATCTGCATATCTCCGCCAAAGCCCGGAACGGTAACGGTCGTTTTCTTTGCCGAAGCGGGTGCATCCACGCTTTTTACAGAAGGCCCGCTCCATGAACGGATTCCCAAAATCACGGCAACCAAAATTCCGGCAAGGATGACTAAGTACGATAAAAATTTCTCCTTCTTCATAAACTCCCCTACGTTCTGATTTTGCCAAGTCTATGTCATTGTCTTCGCAATGCTCTTTTATGTATTTTTCTCTTCCGTCTTAAGTCTTCCCGCTTAAGATTTGCCAAAATCCGGTATGAAGACAACTCCTATAGTCTTGGCGCTCTTCATGGCAAGAAAAAACTTTTTCTCACCGAGCTACTAAAAGTACATTAATATTTATACCATAGATGAAAATATTCTACCATTGACAAAACCGGCGGAAAAATCCAATTCTTCCACCGGTTTTTGGCAATTTTGACAAAATATTCACTAACTTACTTTTCTACTTTAGTAAGCGAAAGGAGAATCTTCTCCGAGCGGGCAATAAAGTTCTTCATTGCCTCTCCTTCCAGCGGGGCATTCTGGATGCGCGCCAAGTCATAGAGCTGCTCTTCAATGAGCTTTCCATCTTCTTTTTCCAAGCTATCTTCATGCTGAAGAAGATGCTGCACAAGCGGATGTCTTTCATTTAAAACGAGGGTTTCCTCGAGCGGAAGCTCTCCCATCGGCATACCGGACACCGCGTACATCTTCATCATATCCTGCATTCTTCGGGATTCCTCGGAAATAGAGAGGAGACTTGCCGGCGTTTCGGAAAGAAGTCTGTCCACCTTCACATGAAGCTTATCCTTGGAAAGTACAGTTCGGAAAGCCTTCTCCAGTTTCGCCCTCCGCCTTTAATTTCTCCTCATCATCGGAAGAAAGTTCTTCCTTCATGGCTTCCTGCACATCGGCATCGATTCTTTGGAAACGAAGTCCGCTGTTCTTTGCCTCAAGCTCCGTGATAAAGGGCTGGTCGATTCGCTCCGTAAGGTAAACCGCTTCTTTCTTGTGCTCCTTAAAGAGAGAAATATACTGGCTCTGCGCTACGCTGTCGGAAACATAGTAGACCTTTTGAATCTTCTCATCTTCCTTATTATCAGACTGCGCCGCATCGTCTGCTCCCGCAGACTCTTTTTCATCCGCCTCGTTATTTTTATCGGATGCAGCAGAGTTTTCCGTTTCCGAAGTATTCTTCTCTTTAGCTTCATTTTCTTCAATAGACTTTTCTTCCTTGGCAACAGCATTAACGGCATCGGAGTCCATCTCTGATTCGGCTCCATTCACAGCTTTACCCTTCTCCTTAAGTTCCGGAAGGGTACAGTATTTTTCCTCCAAATCCTTAAAAAGAATGAAGTCCGTCATCTTCTCTGCAAATTTGCTATCACGAAGTACGCCATACTTAATGAAGGGGGAAATGTCATCCCAGTACTTTTCATAGGACTCTCTTTCGGTCTTACACATACCGGAGAGCTTCTCCGCCACCTTCTTCGTGATATAGTCGGAAATCTTCTTTACAAAGCCGTCATTTTGGAGCTGAGAACGGGAAACGTTCAGAGGAAGGTCCGGGCAGTCAATCACACCCTTTAAAAGAAGCAAGTATTCCGGAATGACTTCCTTGATATTATCCGCAATAAAGACCTTGGTTGTTATACAGTTTAATCGTACCCTCAATCGACTCATACTCCGAATTAATCTTCGGGAAATAAAGAATTCCTTTCAGGTGATACGGATAATCCATGTTCAAATGAATCCAGAAAAGCGGCTCCTTATAGTCATGGAAGGTCTTTCTGTAGAAGTCGAGATACTGCTCTTTTTTCACCGTAGAGGGGGATTCTCCCCAGAGCGGATGCGTGTCATTTAAAAGAACGGGGCGCTTCTCAATCTTCAGCTTTGCTTCCGTCTTCCTTTCTTCGCCCTTTTCATCCTTTTCCACCTTTTCGGGGATTTCCTCGAGTACGACATCCGAATCCAGCTTCTCCTCCTTGGAAATGATTTCACTGTCTCGCGGATATTTATCGAGATAAATCTCTACCGGCATAAAGGAGCAGTACTTCTCTATCACGGAACGAAGCTCCCACTCATTGGCATATTTTACGCAGTCTTCATTTAAATGAAGCGTAATATCCGTACCGTGCTCTTTCTTCTCTCCGTCCGTCATACTGTACTCGGTACCGCCATCACAGACCCAATGCACGGGTGTAGATCCCTCTTTATAGGATAATGTCTCAATCTCCACTTTATCGGCCACCATGAAAGCAGAGTAGAAGCCCAGACCGAAATGGCCGATGATCTGATCGCTGTTTGCCTTGTCCTTATACTTCTCAATGAACTCGGTCGCGCCGGAAAAGGCAATCTGCGTAATATACTTTTCTACCTCCTCTGCAGTCATACCGATTCCGTTATCGCTAAAACGAATTGTCTTCTTATCCGGCTCAACCGTAACCGTTACTCTCCCCTTAAAGTCGGAGGGCTTCGTCCACTCACCGATGAGAGAGAAAGCTTCTCCAGCTTCGTCACCGCATCCGTTGCATTGGAAATCTGCTCACGAACAAAGATGTCCTGGTCACTGTACATCCACTTCTTGATAATGGGGAAAATATTTTCACTATGAATAGATAAAGAACCGTTTTTTTGCATAAACACTACCTCTTTTCCACTAATTTTTGCAGGCTTTATAGGAAAGACCTGATCACTAACAAGAAAGAAGTATAACACAAAAATTAGCACTCATCAATAGTGAGTGCTAATTTTCTGTATCATTCTACACTTTTTTCTGAGTTTCTGGGGATGGTATGGGAATTTTGAAATTCTCAATCATCGGCTTTCTTATTGAGCTGATATCTTACTCATCTTATTTTCCACCTTTTTCCGCAATACTTTCGATATTTTTTATCTCAGCAAGATAATCCCTTTCAACTTGTGATAAGGTTTTAGAACTGTATTTTCTATACTCCTGATTCACTTTATCCACCATCATTTCCCTGGACACTCTTCCATTTCCTATGAGTAAGTCCTCGCCTGTGGCACTCAGAATCCGATCTACATGTTCTCGCCAATCTTTCATGGTCATCTTTACTTCTCTTTGCGCCTGTCTTTCCGCAAAATCCAGATAGCCGGAAACTAAGGCATTGAGACTCTTCAGTTCTTCTGCACTAAGATAGTTCTTCGCAACCTTCGCTTCCTCTAAAGTAGGCAATTCCCCTTTAAATGTGCTAAGTCCCATAAAATCCTTATCACCATCTACTCGGCTGTAGATAAGCTCACTGGCAGTATGGTGATGAATGGCAAAATGCATCTTATTTTGCACGGTAGCAAAAAACTTCTTGGCTTCTTCATTTTTTGCATCATAATCAATGCTGGTAGCAAACAGATCCAGTACTTGACGATAGAACACCTTCTCACTGGAACGAATGTCTCTAATCCGTTCTAACAGCTCTTTAAAGTAATTTCCTCCTCCAAGATTCTTCAGTCTTTCGTCATCCATGGCAAAGCCTTTAATTAGGTATTCCTTCAATATGCTACTGGCATAGTTTCGAAATTGTATGCCGCGAATAGAACGGACTCTATAGCCAATAGCCAAAATCATATCTAAGTTATAATATGCAACTTGCTTACTCTGCGTTTTATTAGCAATTGCTCCATGCTTAGTGGTTGTCAACTTATAGTTGACTACCACTTTCTCCTCTAATTCTCCTTCTAAAAAAATAGCTTTAACATGCTTACTGACATTCTGCTTTGTAGTCTGGAATAACTCCGCAATCTCCAATTGACTAAGCCATACCGTACCATCTTCATACTGTAAATTTATCTTAGTCTTACCATCTTCTGTATTGTAAATGATGATATCATTCCCCATCATCCATCTCCTTTACGATTTCATTTATGGAAGCTCTCAAAACATCGATTTTCCTCACCGTCTCTGCTATTTCTTTATTTAATACTTTTATAGCAATTACTTCTCTGGTATCTTCTTTCTCCACATAAGTTGATACGGAAAGGTTATAGTCATTCTTTTCTATCTCTTCTTTGCCTACATATCTTGAAAAATACTCTATATCGCCTTCTCACGAAAGGCTTTCACGATTGCTTCGAAATTAATTTCATCTAATATATTGTTATTGGTTTCTTTCTTAAATTCTTTACTTGCATCGATAAATAGAATCTTATTTTCTGCTTTATTTTTAGCTAATACAAGTATACAAGTAGCAATAGAGGTTCCAAAAAATAGATTTTCCGGAAGCTGTATAACCGAATCAATAAAGTTTTATCCACTTAATAGAATAAGGGAGTTGGATACTATTGCGTCAAATGATTTTTTTCCTCTATGATTTTTAAATTAGCTATATTTTTTCGATTTTTCTTTAAATTTTTTTGAATATTATCTTTCAATAAAAAGTACTTCTCATCCTTATAAATTTGAGGTACTTCATCTACTAAGTATTCCTCCGACCATTGATTTGAATCCCATAAATTTTTTTAGGAGTATTAATAGAAATACTATAATTCTCGATTCCATTTTCTATCCTACACATTACAGGAGTATAACCACCATTTTTTGTATACTCGATGTAAGTACTATATATTTGGAAACTTTTAGGTTTTTCTAAAGTTAGTAAATAAAAAACTACCTCTAACAATTCTTCACTTTCAAAGATAGTATCTTGATGTATCCAAGGGGCAAATAATAATCCTGCATATCTATGGTCTCCAAATTCATCTGCTTGTTTTAGATATTTTCTTTCTAATTCTTTATTCCATTTTAAGAATTCTTCAGGAGTTTTTATCTCGTATTCTTGGTGTTGACAATCAAATCCACAAAACTTTCGATAAGGATTTGTTGGATCAATTAATTTCCAAACACTGTTTTCTTGAACTGTAAGACAAATATGTTCTTGAGGATTTTTATAGCAATCAGTTTTGAGTAATACATATTGAACTTTAAAACCTAAAGTAATGAATACTGAAGCTAAAAAGTTTGAATAATCTCCACATGTTCCAGTTCTGAATTCTAAAAGATCTAAGTCACTTCGTTGTAATGGAAAATAAGGTGAGCTTAAACGACTATACGCTATGTTCTTGTCTAGCCATTCAAATATCTTTAAAGTCGTATCCTTTAAACTTAAGTTTCTTAATTCTAATTCTTCGATAAATTGAGTTATCTCTTCATTGTTTGGATGAATATATTGCTCCATAAATCTCCTTTATAAAAATAATTTTTTAAAAAACTTATTACTAGTAGTGGGCTTAACCCAGTATTCATCGTTACTATCTGCCGTTGTCATTATTATGACACGAGCCCCGGGTGTTAAATCATATAAAAATATCCATGCTTGCAGATTTAAAAGTAAGAGCTTTTAGCTTCATGTATTCGTCTACTGAAAAGGCAATTCTTTCCGTATCAAAAATTACATCACTATCCGCACCCCCACTTTAAATTTAGTTTCGCTTTATTAATTAATGCAATTATTTTTCTCATTCCAATTTTTTAATATCACTGTCACCAAGTTTTTCAAGTGACATCAATTGTGTTCTAGCAAGCTTTCTCAGTTCAATCATTCTTTCTTTTTGATCCATACCTTTACCGATAAGAATTGCATTATAGCTTTCCATATTTGCAAGAACCAGTAGCTCATTCAGACTTGCATAGTCTCTCATATTTCCCTTTAAGTCAGGATTTTCTTCACGCCACTGTTTAGCTCTTTTGTTAAACAAGGCAACATTGAGCATATCTGCTTCACTTGCGTATTGATAGGATAACTGCTCGTTGGTAAGATCCTTTAAGAGATATTCTTTGATTGCATCTGTATGAATTTTATAGTTGATCTTGGAGATTTCTCTATTTAAGTTCCAACCTAATGATAATCTTGAATTCTCATCATCTTTTAATCTTTGATAATCTTTGATGATATATAGCTCAAACTCTGCTGAAATCCACGAGGCAAATTTAAATGCAATATCCTTGTGCGCAAAAGTACCGCCACCTCTTCCAAGCTTCACATATATTCCTTTTGCTTTTGTCATATTAACCCATTTCTGAGGAGATAAGGTAAATGCATTACTACCTGCTTCTCTCAAAAACCCCTCGAATTCGAGGGGGTTAAACTCAAGATTATTTAACTGCTCCCATATTCCTAAATATTCTATCGTGTTATAGTTTCTCATCCAATTTGCAACAACCACATTAGGTTCTTCACTATTTTTATATCGTGCAATATCTGTAAGACTGATATAGTCATTCTTAAAGTCTTCTGTGTACACTTGAATAGCAATACCTTTTGCTTCGATCGTGTCTTTTTTTACCTTAGACATGTGAGTTCCTCCTTTATGCTGATGTACTGTTTACAACACTTATTTTCCTAAAACTCTCCTAAACAACACACCAACCATTCATTTATTGATATAAATCTCAAGTCAATATTTTGTCGCTAAAAAACACCATAACAGGAATAGATATTACCGTAAGAAGCGTCGTAAAAACATTTATACAACTCGCATACTCCTCCTCTTTTCTAAAAAGAATGGCTAACTGAGACACATTAGCCGCAGTAGGAGCTGCAGCACTTAAGAAAGTCACCAAGAACAAAGTTGGATTGTCCAAAAAACCGGACGCCATACTGCAAAGCTTCATAAGCAATAGATAAAAAAATGGGAAAGCAAAAAGTCGAAGAAAGGCAATTAGGTATATTTTCTTATAAGAAGAAAGCTTTTTTATCGGCATACCCCCAAGGACAATTCCTGTAATGAGCATCGTGAATGGACCTATCATTTTTCCTAAATCAGAAATAGCAAGTGCAAAGTTGCCACAGTTTGTATACTCCAAAGACATTTCTTCCACAACATTTAAATTAAGAACTTTTCTAAGTAAAGTTCCTAATAAAAGAAATAAAAAATTGGCCAAAATGGCATATAAGAAACATAAAAAGAGGTTCTTACCGACCGTAGCGTTCATTTCAACAGAAAAAGAACTGATTATGACACAGGGAGAAAGAAGGAAAATCGCTATTTTAGAAAGAGGAAGACTAGCCTCTTTTTTTAATAAACCGCTCCTTACCAATACAAAACCAGCCAAAACTACAATTATTAGGGATGCTATTTTTACAATTAAAGGGAAAATAAGATTCTCCATAGTTATATTGCCCTTCTATCCAATCTTTTATTTTATATTCTAGCATAAGACGCATGGTTTAGATTTGGTCTTTTTAAAAAATGCTCATTACGATGCTTCTTTTAAATATAAAAAAACAGTGCAGAGCACTGTCTTTCGTGGAACCGCAGGGACTCGAACCCTGGACCGATCGGTTATGAGCCGAGTGCTCTAACCAACTGAGCTACGGTTCCGCAAAATATTATAAATGAAAATGCCATGCTTTAGCAAGTACTATAGCAAAAGCAAAACTTTTTTTACATATAGTAAAAGCAAAGCTTTTTTACATATAGTAAAAGCAAAGCTTTTTTACATATAGTAAAAGCAAAAGCTTTTTTACATACAAAAAGCCTAAGCTATGCTTAGGCTTAAGCCGATATTCGGACTCGAACCGAAGACCTACTGATTACAAATCAGTTGCTCTACCAACTGAGCTATATCGGCATACCTTTATAAAACCACATATCTAAAATAACTCTAGAAGTAAAACAAATCAATCAGACGCATTGGATAAGCCCTCGACCTATTAGTAACTGTCAGCTGAATGTATTGCTACACTTACACCTCAGTCCTATCTACCTCGTTCTCTTCAAGGGGTCTTACTCCTAACGATGGGATATCTCATCTTGAGGTTGGCTTCACGCTTAGATGCCTTCAGCGTTTATCCATTCCCAACTTGCCTACCCTGCGATGGGATTGATTCCCAACAGGTTCAGCAGAGGTCAGTCCATCCCGGTCCTCTCGTACTAAGGACAGATCCTCTCAAATATCCTACGCCCGCGCCGGATAGGGACCGAACTGTCTCACGACGTTCTGAACCCAGCTCGCGTACCGCTTTAATGGGCGAACAGCCCAACCCTTGGGACCGACTTCAGCCCCAGGATGCGATGAGCCGACATCGAGGTGCCAAACCTCCCCGTCGATGTGAACTCTTGGGGGAGATCAGCCTGTTATCCCCAGGGTAGCTTTTATCCGTTGAGCGATGGCAATCCCACTTTCATACCACCGGATCACTAAGTCCGTATTTCTACTCTGCTTGGTCCGTCAACCTCGCAGTCAGGCTCCCTTATGCCTTTACACTCTTTGGATGGTTTCCAACCATCCTGAGGGAACCTTTGAGCGCCTCCGATACTCTTTCGGAGGCGACCGCCCCAGTCAAACTCCCCACCTGACATTGTCCCTTGACCGGTTTACGGCCTAAGGTTAGAAATCCAATAACATAAGGGTGGTATCCCAACAGCGACTCTGATAATACCGAAGTACTATCTTCTCAGTCTCCCACCTATCCTGTGCATACATTACCGAATCCCAGTATCAAGCTGGAGTAAAGCTCCATGGGGTCTTTCCGTCCTGGCGCGGGTAACCAGCATCTTCACTGGCACTTCAATTTCACCGGGTGCATTGTTGAGACAGCGCTCAAATCATTACGCCTTTCGTGCGGGTCGGAACTTACCCGACAAGGAATTTCGCTACCTTAGGACCGTTATAGTTACGGCCGCCGTTTACTGGGGCTTCAATTCAAAGCTTCGCTTGCGCTAACCTCTCCTCTTAACCTTCCAGCACCGGGCAGGCGTCAGCCCATATACTTTACCTTACGGTTTCGCATAGACCTGTGTTTTTGCTAAACAGTTGCTTGAGCCTTTTCTCTGCGGCCCAGTTGCCTGGGCACCCCTTCTCCCGAAGTTACGGGGTCATTTTGCCGAGTTCCTTAACAATGCTTCTCCCGCCGGCCTTAGGATTCTCTCCTCATCTACCTGTGTCGGTTTGCGGTACGGGCTTACTAAACACTATAGCGGCTTTTCTCGCCACAGAGTTAAAGAGCTTCTCTACTTTGATTTCGATCCGCATCAGGTCTTCAGATTGATGTAGCGGTTTTTTTCCTACTACCTCCTACCTCCCTTGCACCGGTCTTCTCATTCCCGGCTCTCTCTTTCTCCATGTGTCCCCACATTTCTGATTTAGTAAGGTACTGGAATCTACACCAGTTGTCCATCGACTACGCGTCTCCGCCTCGCCTTAGGCCCCGACTTACCCTGGGGCAGATCAGCTTTACCCCGGAAACCTTAGATATTCGGCCCGGAGGATTCTCACCTCCATCTCGCTACTCATTCCGGCATTCTCTCTTCAAAACAATCCACGGCTCCTTTCCGGTACCGCTTCATCTCGTTTTTCAATGCTCCTCTACCGATGGTATACATACATCCCTAAGCTTCAGTGTCATGTTTTAGCCCCGTTAATTTTTCGGCGCAGGACCTCTCGACTAGTGAGCTATTACGCACTCTTTGAATGTGTGGCTGCTTCTAAGCCAACATCCTAGTTGTCTATGAAATCCCACATCCTTTACCACTTAACATGTACTTTGGGACCTTAGCTGTAGATCTGGGCTGTTTCCCTTTTGACTACGGAATTTATATCCCGCAGTCTGACTCCCGCTTATATCTTACCGCCATTCGGAGTTTGATATCTCTTGGTAGACTTTGACGCCCCCTCAAGAATTCAGTGCTCTACCTGCGAAAGACTTATCAGCGAGGCTAGCCCTAAAGCTATTTCGAGGAGAACCAGCTATCTCCGGGTTCGATTGGAATTTCTCCGCTATCCACACCTCATCGCCACCCTTTTCAACGGATGTGCGTTCGGACCTCCACCAAATTTTTACTTTAGCTTCATCCTGGACATGGATAGGTCACCCGGTTTCGGGTCTATATTTACTGACTTAACGCCCTATTTAGACTTGCTCTCGCTTCGGCTCCGGACCTAAAGTCCTTAACCTTGCCAGTAACTATAACTCGCCGGACCGTTCTACAAAAAGTACGCGGTTCAGCTTGCGCTGTTCCACAGTTTGTAAACACAGGGTTTCAGGTTCTCTTTCACTCCCTCCCGGGGTCCTTTTTCACCTTTCCTTCACAGTACTAATCGCTATCGGTCACTGAGTAGTATTTAGCCTTGGGGGGTGGTCCCCCCGTCTTCCTGCCAGGTTCCACGTGTCTGACAGTACTCTGGATACTGCTTAATCCTTTACGCTTCGTGTAAGGGGCTTTCACCCTCTATGGCGCCTATTTCCATCGGCTTCCACTCACTTACAGATCTTTATGCAGTCCGAACCCCGAGGTGCACGCACCTCGGTTTGGGCTCTTCCGATTTCGCTCGCCACTACTTTCGGAATCACGGTTGTTTTTCTCTTCCTCCGCCTACTTAGATGTTTCAGTTCAGCGGGTTCCCTCCGTACAGTTATGTATTGGCTGTACAGTACTAGAGCTCTTCTCTAGTGGGTTTCCCCATTCAGATATCTGCGGATCAACTCGTATTTGCCAATCCCCGCAGCTTTTCGCAGCTTATCACGTCTTTCTTCGGCTCTCAGTGCCTAGGCATTCACCCTATGCTCTTATTGCTTAACCAATTCTCCACTTGATCGCTCAAGTGTTTGAGATACTAGCGTGTATCTCTTTTCTGATTGTGAAGAAGATTTCTCTTCTTACTCTCGATTGTTTGTACAAGTTTTACCTTGTACCCTCGGATGTCTTACTCTATTTACTAGAATAATTATTTCTTTCTTGATATGTAGTTTTCAAGGTACGATGCTTACTTTCGTAAGCAGTACAATGGGAAGTCATGAACCTCCTGTGCTCCTCGCAGCATTGTATTTCATTCTTTTTTTATTTTTAAAAAAATGTTTGGCACCCACCTATCTTCCCGTGCCGTTACCAGCAAAGTATTTTCGGCCGCTTAAGTCTTAACCGTCGTGTTCGGGATGGGAACGGGTGTTTCCCCTAAACGCATCAGCACCAAACAAGAATGAATTCTTTCATTCCCTTTATAACCAAAAATCGAATAACACACAAACCCCTACTTTATCCTTAGAAAGGAGGTGATCCAGCCGCACCTTCCGATACGGCTACCTTGTTACGACTTCACCCCAGTCATCAGTCCTGCCTTCGGCAGCTTCCCTCTTTTGGAACACTGACTTCGGGCATTACCAACTCCCATGGTGTGACGGGCGGTGTGTACAAGACCCGGGAACGTATTCACCGCAGCATGCTGATCTGCGATTACTAGCGATTCCAGCTTCGTGTAGTCGGGTTGCAGACTACAGTCCGAACTGAGACGTTATTTTTGAGATTTGCTTAAGGTCACCCTCTTGCCTCCCTTTGTTTACGCCATTGTAGCACGTGTGTAGCCCAAGTCATAAGGGGCATGATGATTTGACGTCATCCCCGCCTTCCTCCAGGTTATCCCTGGCAGTCTAGTTAGAGTGCCCATCTTACTGCTGGCTACTAACTATAGGGGTTGCGCTCGTTGCGGGACTTAACCCAACATCTCACGACACGAGCTGACGACAACCATGCACCACCTGTCACCATTGCCCCGAAGGGAAAATGCATTACACGCTCTGTCAATGGGATCTCAAGACTTGGTAAGGTTCTTCGCGTTGCTTCGAATTAAACCACATGCTCCACCGCTTGTGCGGGTCCCCGTCAATTCCTTTGAGTTTCATTCTTGCGAACGTACTCCCCAGGTGGAATACTTATTGCGTTAGCGACGGCACCGAGAAACTTTGTTCCCCGACACCTAGTATTCATCGTTTACAGCGTGGACTACCAGGGTATCTAATCCTGTTTGATCCCCACGCTTTCGAGCCTCAACGTCAGTTATTGTCCAGTAAGCCGCCTTCGCCTCCGGTGTTCTTCCTGATATCTACGCATTTCACCGCTACACCAGGAATTCCACTTACCTCTCCAACACTCTAGAACAACAGTTTCCAAAGCAGTCCCCAGGTTGAGCCCGGGGTTTTCACTTCAGACTTGCCATTCCGTCTACGCTCCCTTTACACCCAGTAAATCCGGATAACGCTTGCCCCCTACGTATTACCGCGGCTGCTGGCACGTAGTTAGCCGGGGCTTCTTAGTCAGGTACTGTCATTATCTTCCCTGCTGATAGAGCTTTACATACCGAAATACTTCTTCACTCACGCGGCGTCGCTGCATCAGGGTTTCCCCATTGTGCAATATTCCCCACTGCTGCCTCCCGTAGGAGTTTTGGGCCGTGTCTCAGTCCCAATGTGGCCGGTCATCCTCTCAGATCGGCTACTGATCGTTGCTTTGGTAGGCTTTTTACCCTGCCAACTGGCTAATCAGACGCGGGTCCATCTTATGGCGATAAATCTTTTCACACTCTGCCATGCGGCAATGTGTGCTTATGCGGTATTAGCAGTGATTTCTCTCTGTTATCCCCCTCCATAAGGCAGGTTACCCACGTGTTACTCACCCGTCCGCCACTAGATAACGCATCTTCCGGCCGAAGCTTTCCGATACGCATCTCGTTCGACTTGCATGTGTTAGGCACGCCGCCAGCGTTCATCCTGAGCCAGGATCGAACTCTCATAATAAGCACTTTTCATCAGGAAAAGTGCTTATGTACCGGACTACAGCGCAAGCTGTACCTTGCAAAGCAAGGCTCCGAAGTTGCTTCAAAGCAACAAGGAGGTCGAATAAGTACTTTTCATAAAGAAAAGTATAAATCTGCCATCACTGACAGTTAAAGTTCAGTCCAAGTCAAAACGCGCTTAGCTTGTTTTTCCTTAATTACTGTAATTAGGTTTTTCGCTGCACATTTCTGTGCTTCTGAATTTTCTCTGCCGGAACTCCGGCTTTTTTGTTCTTCTTTAGAAGAACTTATTTCAAGA